>ERZ1643251.79-NODE-79-length-179276-cov-29.517836_pt1 | contig 179276 bp, 168 predicted proteins | sample MGYA00579261_ERZ1643251 | MGnify/ENA primary metagenome ERZ1643251 (study PRJEB29033, sample SAMEA4952267) | chicken gut metagenome | biome: Broiler Chicken; feature: Gastrointestinal Tract; material: Caecum | place: Ireland | collected 2018 | study: Broiler... | reverse complement strand
CGGGGTGCGTGGATTGAAATGACGAGGTGCTGGGGGACATCGACGTCCTGGCCGCCCGTCGCACCCCACACGGGGTGCGTGGATTGAAATTTGATGGCACGCCTCTGGCAGTGCTGGACCGCCATGGTCGCACCCCACACGGGGTGCGTGGATTGAAATGGAAAAAAACACACCAGCAGCTTTGAGGGTAAACGTCGCACCCCACACGGGGTGCGTGGATTGAAATCAGACTGCGTGGGGTGACCTTAAATCTCTTTCCGTCGCACCCCACACGGGGTGCGTGGATTGAAATACTCACGATTTAGCCTACAGCTTTGCCGGGTCCGCGTCGCACCCCACACGGGGTGCGTGGATTGAAATATACGTGGCCATCACCTCGGACATGGACGGCAAGTCGCACCCCACACGGGGTGCGTGGATTGAAATTCCTGTTACTGCCAGGCTGATGGAGAGGGGAGCAGGTCGCACCCCACACGGGGTGCGTGGATTGAAATAATGACGGCCTTTATACGGTCCTTGACGCCCGTGGTCGCACCCCACACCGGGTGCGTGGATTGAAATGGCGGTATGGGCGGCGGTTGGCTGGCCTGGATCCGGTCGCACCCCACACGGGGTGCGACCCTCCCCAAGCCAACGGGATGGACGAGACAGCTCCTAAGCAAGGGGGCCGAACCCTGTCGTTTGCCATCAAACAGCAATGATCGCTGGTTTCATGGCACCAGTAACTCTCGTGCCGTTTGCATATGCTCCGAAGCCGCCTGCTGCCGGAAATCCCCACGGTTGAGTTTCAAGGGAACACATCGTTCCAAAATCCGACTATAGATGCGCTGTCGGTTCAGCTCCCCCGGATGTTTGAGTTCCTGTAAGGTCAGGTTTGTGGTGACGATCATGGGACGGTGTACCACATACCGCTCATTCACCACATGGTATATCTGCTCGATGGCAAAGTCAGAGCTACGCTCCACACCCAGGTCATCCAGAATTAACAGACGATAATAATTCAAGCCACGGATATAGGAGTTGCGCTCTGCCTGGCTGAGCCCTCCCAGCTCGTTGAAGATGCGGGAGAAGTTGGTCATCAGCACAGGCACATTGCGCCGCAGCAGCGCGTTGGCCACACAGCCGGCAAAGAAGGACTTTCCGGTTCCCACATCCCCCCATAGCAGCAACCCCATGGCCTTCTTCTCCATCTCTTCCCACTGTGCCACATACTCCCGGGCCTTCTCCAGTTCCGGCGTGGAGATGGTGGCTTGGGCAAAGGTGTAGTTGCGCAAGCCGGGGTCCTGCAGGCGATACGTTTTCCTTCCTTTCAAAACCGCCAGGAAATCCTGGTGCCGATTTCGGGCCTCTCGTCTCCGCTCCTCCTCCAGCTGGCAGGGACAGGGCGTGCGTGCCAGAAAGGGGTTCTCCCCCACATGCACCCACTTCTGTTTTACTGCATGGCATCTGGTACAGTGGATGAGACCATCTGCCTGGCTGATGTACTCATTCTCTCTCAGAGATACCTTGTGATCGTTCATAAGCTTTCCTCCTCCGTACACTGATAGCTTCGCTGAACCAGCCCATCCCGCATGGCCCAGCTAACTACGGTGGCTGCATGGTCCTGGTACTCCTTCCCGCTGGCCTGCATATAGGCGGAAAGTCTGTCCACATAGGTCTCCCAGTTTGGTATCTTCTCTCGCAGTCGGTCCACCTCCCTGGCACTGAGCATCACATTGCCATAACACCCATAGGGGATGCGCCCTTCTTGCTCCTTTGTTGTTTCTTGTTTGTTCTTGCTCTCTTTGTTCTTACTTGTAGACAGATTTCTATCCCTTGAATGGGTGGAATTCTGTCCCTCTGGTGGTTTACTTCTTGTCCCTCTCATAGGTAGCCTGTTATCCTCCTTCTGCACCGGAAGCTTGACATACAACAAATTTGCCTTCCCTACCCCTTGTCTGTGTCGCTCCAACAGCCCTTCCCGCTCCAAAGCTCTCAACGATGTTTTTATGGTCATCTCGCTCTTCCCCAGATCCTTTGCCAAGGCTTGCAGCGGGTAAACCTGAAACGCCCGGCCTTGAGAATCCACCCATTTGCTATGCCGTAACGATAGGCGTGCCCGGTCCAAGAGCAGAACGTATACCAGCTTTTCCGTCTCACTCAGTGTCTGATGTTGCAGGAGAAATCTGGGAAACATGAGATAGGTGGGCAGCATATCCTCGGATGACACGTAGTCGGTCATACTCCACTTCCTTTCTCCGGAATCCTCTAGCTCCATTGTACCGCAATTTTTAAACTCTGACATACACCAAAGCACATAATTACACATTCATAGTACACATTTAGTGATTTCTATCCGAACTTTGTGACATAAGTTGCTCCCATCGTCTCAACCTCAGGCATGACCCTTTCCATCGAACCTCATCGAACAATAAAAAATATCCACCCTCCCTGTGCTGCATGAAAGCCACCTGCTTGGAGATACTTACATACAGTATCTTCCAAACGAGGTGGCTTTTGTGCAAGGTAAGGTGGACTTATGCGGCGTGAACACGTCGAAACTCAAGGTTCTGAAAAGCGAGGAGAGCATTGCCCTGCTCCGCCGGGCCCGACAGGGAGACCAGGCAGCCCGGGAGGAACTGATTGCCGGGAATCTGCGCCTGGTGCTGTCGGTGATTCAAAAGTTTGCCGGCCGGGGCGAACACATGGACGATCTGTTCCAGGTGGGGTGCATCGGCCTCATCAAAGCCATTGATAACTTCAATGTGGACTTGGACGTGAAGTTTTCCACCTATGGGGTGCCCATGATCATCGGAGAAATCCGCCGCTTTCTCCGGGACAACAGCACCATCCGGGTCTCCCGCTCCCTGCGGGACACCGCCTACAAGGTGCTCCAGGCCAAGGAGGCATTCCAAAATGAGCACCAGCGGGAGCCCACACTGGACGAGCTGTCCAAGCTTCTGGGCCTGCGCCGGGAGGACATTGTCACCGCCATGGACGCCGTCATTGAGCCCATCTCCCTCTTTGATCCCATTTACTCCGACTCCGGGGATGCGGTGTGCGTCATGGACCAGGTGCGAGACGGGAAAAACACTGACGAGGCGTGGCTGGACCATATTGCCCTCAGCGACGCCATCTCCAAGCTGGGCCAGAGGGAACAGGAGATTTTGGAGCTGCGTTTTTTCCAGGGCAAAACCCAGATGGAGGTGTCCGCCGAGATCGGCATCTCCCAGGCTCAGGTGTCCCGGCTGGAGAAACACGCCTTGAAGCAAATCCGAAAAGAGTTCTAAACAAGGCCGTGGGTGCTGCGCCCACGGCTTTGTTCTACATCAGCTTCAAAATTTCTTGCTTCAGCCGACCAATGATGCGCTTTTCCAGTCGGGATATGTAGGACTGGGAGATGCCCAGCAGCAACGCCACCTCCTTCTGGGTGCGCTCCGCCTTTCCATCCAGGCCGAAGCGCATGGTGATGATGGACCGTTCCCGGGGATTTAATTTGCTCACCGCCTGGAAGAGGAGGTCCCGCTCCACGTCCTCCTCCATGGGCTTTTCAATGACATCGCTGTCCGTGCCCAGCACATCGGAGAGGAGCAGCTCATTGCCGTCCCAATCGGTGTTCAGTGGCTCCTCCAGGGACACCTCTCCCTTCCGGTTGGCGTTTTTCCGCAGATACATGAGAATCTCATTTTCAATGCACCGGGAGGCATAGGTGGCCAGCTTGATGTTTTTTCCCGGGTTATAGGTCTCCACCGCCTTGATGAGACCAATGGTGCCGATGGAGATGAGGTCTTCAATGCCCACGCCGCTATTTTCAAACCGGCGGGCGATGTACACCACCAATCGGAGGTTGTGCTCAATGAGCTTGGAGCGGATGGTCGGACTGGGCCCGTCCCGCTCCCAGGTGGTCAAAACCTCCCGCTCCTCCTCCTTGGACAGGGGCGGCGGCAGAGTATCGCTGCCCCCGATATAAAAGATAGTCCCCGGCAGGTGGAGCCCTAGCCGAGACAGGAACCCACACAGCTTGATGTACCACAGTCCTCTCATCTTCATATCCCTCCAAACAGTCCTTGATAGGCTCCCCCGTCGCTGACCGGCGTGGGGGACAGGGCCAGCAGCAAGCTGCCCATGTCCCGCCCGTTCACCCGTACCTTCTGGGTGGGAAAGGCCAGCAACATCCCCGACTCCACCCCCACCGCCCGATAGGGCACCAGCCGCACCCCATGGATGCCCCGGTCATGGCAGAGCCGGGCGCACTCGATGGGGCGAGCCACATCCGCTCCCGCAGGCAGCAGCCAGGCCATATCCCGCCAGTAGGCCACCACCACCGGGCGATTGGTCACCGGGTCAGAAAGACTCAACCCCGTATCATGGAGGGCGGTCATGGACACCACCCGCTGGGAAAATGTCAGCTCCATATGTACCAGCTCTGCCCCTGTGTGGGCACCCAGCCGCCGCAGCAGCAGAGAGAACACAAAATAACACGCCAGAAAGACCACCAGCAACAGTCTCAGGTCCATCTGCGTGTACAGCACTCCAGATTGCAGGGTCAGGGTGGTATTCCCCAGCCACTCAAATCCCAGCACCGCCCCGGCCAGTGCCGCAGAGGCGGCGAAGAACAGACCCAGCACCCGCCACAGCCGCACCTCTCCCCCGTAGGCACATAGCACCATCACCACCGCCACCGCCAGCTTGCAGGGCAGCGTGGACAGCCACCCCATACCGGGGAGAAAGAGGGCCACCGCATACAGTGCCCCCAAGGCCGCCCCCAGGGCGATGCGCCATCGGCGCAGGCCCGCCCCAGCCAATCGCCCCGCCCCCAACAACAGCAGGTGGTTGGCCACGAAGTTGAGCAGCCACAGCAGGTCCACATACACCACGGTCACCGGCATCTCCCCCTTTGTCTGACGCCCTATGATTATATCCCCATCTCCCCTTCAAAAAAGGTCAAAGGGTGGAGTTCTTATGGCGTCATGACCAGGATCTTCCCCTCCATGATATTGGTTATTTTTTAAAATAATGGTTGACACCACCAAAAAAATTTTTATACAATATAACCGAAAGAAAGTGAGTGAACTGCAAAAAACGTTCCGTCTCTGTTTTATTTCTCTTTTTCTCCTATTTTCTCTCTCCCTGACCGCCCGCGCTGCACAATTGAATGTAACTCGATACAAGCAAGTAAAGTCGAATTGATGTTGGGCTGCATGTGCTCAAATGATTGGATGATGAAATCAATGTAGACGAAATCCCCCTCATCATGCGCATGCAGTGGAACTCTGGCGGTGGACACGTGTTGGTGCTGTGTGGTGTCACAGGTGACAATTTGACCTTAATCGACCCTTGGGAAAATTGTGTAACGAGAAGCTACTCCTATGTCGCACTACTCAATGGAACATCCATTCAATCAGGAACTGGATACTACTCACACACATGGATGTCTTGCTAAAGTGCCACATAATAGAAAGGAGGTTTTGACGTATGGTACGAAAATGGTTGGTATGCCTGGTATCCCTTTGTATTCTGGCCGCCGCACTCCCCATTCACGCCCCCGCTGCGGCCACCTCACCCCCCTCAGACTTTTCCCAAGTCTGCCCAGATCCGTCCCAACTGGAGCAAGAGATTCTCTCCCATCTCACCGTGGCGTATGAGAACACGTTGCCCACCCTTTCCACTCCGGAGAGTGAGGAAGATGCAATCCCTACGTCCGTAGATTTTTCCACTGCCATTCCCGTCTACATTGACACCGAGTTGGAGAACCTGTCTTTGGTGCAGCAAGCCGATATTCAAGCTCATCTGGAGCAATGCGTCTCCGTCTGGGTCATTCCCATGCAGGTGGGCTCTCTGTACGCCACGGTAACACTGGCCAAAGGACTGCCACTCAATCCAGAAACTGCGCATCTCATGACCCCTGCGGAACAGACTTCTGTTCAGGAAAAAGAAGGCCTATGGACCGTGAGTGAAGTGGCCATGTACACCGATTTCACCCCATATTCCACCCAAATCTCCCAACTGGAACAGGCGGGAATCACCACGGAAGATGCGGTTTTGGTGGGTGGACTACCCGGCATTCGTATGCCTATGCTGTTGCTGTTTGAAGACGACATCGCCTCCTACTGGTATCCCATGGGAGACTATGGACCTTCCGAGGCGGAAGTCACTGACTCCTATGTCCATCAGGCCAGGTTCCAAGGTGAATCTCTGCACCCCTTCTATGACTATGAAGCGGTCCTTTCCTATGCCAAGACCAATCAAACCTCCACCCAGACGGACAGCTCGGGTATGCCCAACGGCTCTACCAGCCAGGGCCCCACACTGGTGGATTTTGTCCCACTCTTGGTGGCAGGGGCATTCCTCATCGTTGTCCTTTTGGTAGCTTTATGGGTGCTCCGCCGTCGGAAGAAATAATGCACAAAACATGAACATGCCCGTGAGCGTGGGAATCACCCAGGCTCACGGGCATGTTTCGTAGTTACAGTTCTTGCAGGGCTCCCAGCAGGGTGTCCATCTCGGCATCGGTGCCAATGGAAATGCGCAGCCAGTTGGAAATAGCCGGGTTGGACCACCACCGTACCAGCACCCCACGCTCCCGCAGGCCGTCCAACAGGGCCTTCCCGGACTTGTCCGGATGGGAGACAAAGAGGAAGTTGGCCTGAGAGGGCAGTACCGTGTACCCCATCTCCAGCAGCCGTTGGGCGGTGCGCTCCCGGGTGGCCATTACCTTTTGACAGGTCTGTGTAAAGTAGTCCTCGTCCTCCACGGCAGCCGCCGCCCCCGCCTGAGCCAGGCGGTCCACGGTGTAGGAGTTGATGGAGTCTCGGACACAGCACAGGCCCTGGATGAGGTTGGGGTTTCCCATGGCCCAGCCCACCCGCAGCCCAGCCAGGGCTCGGGACTTGGAGGCGGTCTGGATGACCAGCAGGTTGGGATAGCGGTCAATGAGCCCCACCGAGCTCTCCCCGCCGAAGTCCACGTAGGCCTCGTCCACGATGACCACCACGTCCGGGTTGGCACGCAGCAGCTTCTCCACCACCTCCCGGGACACGCCCTGTCCGGTGGGGGCGTTGGGGTTGCACAGCACCACGCCGCCGTTTTTCCCCATCAGCTCCTCCACCGGGGTGGAGAAGTCCGGGTTCATGGGCACTTGGCGGCAAGTGAGGCCAAAGTAGTTGGTGTACACGGGATAGAAGCTGTAAGTGATCTGGGGAAAGACGATCTCCTTGTCCGGGTCAAAAAAGGCCTGGAAAGCAAAGGCTAGCACCTCATCGGAACCGTTGGAGCAAAACACCTGGTCCGGGCTGAGCCCCTCCCGCTTAGCAATGGCACAGCGCAGCTCCAGGCACTCCGGGTCCGGGTAGAGGCGCAGCGTCTCCCCCGCTGCTCGGGTGATGGCCTCCACCACCTTGGGAGAGGGCGGGTAGGGGCACTCATTGGTGTTGAGCTTCACAAAGGTCTGGCCCTTGGGCTGCTCCCCCGGTACATAGGGCACCGCATCCACAATGCGGCGGCTCCAAAACTCTTTCATGCCTGTCCCTCCTCTCGTTTCACCCGCTTGATGGCCTTCTCTGCCTTGGCCCGGGGAATCATCATCTCCCGCTGGCAGCCCAGACAGCGCAGCTTAAAGTCCATTCCCACCCGCAGCACCTGCCAGTCCTTGCAGCCACAGGGGTGTTGCTTCTTCATCTCCAGCACGTCTCCGACCTGTATATCCATGGGCATGGGATGCCCCTCCTCTCATTGGTGTTTGATCTTGTCCCAGTAGGCCTTGGCGGCCTGCTCGGTCTTATTGGGGCCGTACTCATAGTACACCCGCCCCACCAGAGCGTCGGGCAGATACTGCTGCTTCACCCAGTGGTTGGGGAAGTCGTGGGGGTAGAGATACCCCTGCTCCCGCTCAAAGCCTGTGCCATCGGCGTGGACATTTTGCAGGTGTCGGGGGAAGTCCCCGGTCTTCCCCGCCCGCACATCCGCCATGGCGGCATTGATGGCGTCATGGCCCGAGTTGGACTTGGGGGCGGTGGCCATGAGGATGGCGGCATCCGCCAGGGCTAGCCGGGCCTCCGGCAGCCCCAGCATGGTGGCCGCATCCACGCAGGCCTTGACAATGGGGATGACCTGGGGATAGGCCAGTCCCACATCCTCGCAGGCAATGACCATCAGCCGCCGACAGGCGGACAGCAGGTCCCCCGCCTCCAGCAGCCGGGCCAGATAGTGCACCGCCGCATCGGGGTCCGAGCCCCGGATGGACTTTTGCAGGGCGGACAGAATGTCGTAGTGCTGGTCTCCGTCCCGGTCATAGCGCATGGAGGAGCGCTGGGCCACCAGTTTGGCATCTGCCATGGTGATGGTCCGCACCCCGTCCGGGGTAGCGGCGGCATTCATCAGCACCTCCACCCCGTTGAGGGCCTTGCGCACGTCTCCCCCGCTGGCCTGGGCCAGGTACTCCTTCACCCCGTCCTCCCAGCAGCTCTCTCCGCCCAGCTCCTCGTCCATGAGCTTCACCGCCCGCTCCACCGCCGGGAGCAGGTCCTCCGGGGTGAGGGCCTTGAACTCAAAGACGGTGGACCGGGACAGGATGGCGTTGAAGATGGTGAAATAGGGGTTTTCCGTGGTAGAGGCAATAAGGGTGATCTTTCCCGTCTCGATATAGTCCAGAAGGGTCTGCTGCTGCTTTTTATTGAAGTACTGAATCTCGTCCAAATAGAGCAGCACCCCGTTGGGGGCCAGCAGCGTCCCCACCTGGTCCATCACCTCCCGCACGTCGGCCAGAGAGGCGGTGGTGGCGTTGAGGCGGCGCAGGGCGCGCCCGGACCGCTTGGCGATGATATCCGCCACGGTGGTTTTCCCTGTACCCGAGGGGCCGTAGAACACCATATTGGGGATGTTGCCACTGTCCACAATCCGGCGCAGCAGGCCGTTCTCCCCCAAGATATGTCGCTGACCCACCACGTGGTCCAAGGTCTGTGGCCGAATGCGATCTGCCAAGGGCTGATACATACCCCCTGCACCGTCCTTTCCTAGGTCAATTCTCTTGTGACATTTTAGCACACAAAAGCGAATCTCGCAAGGGCGAAGGGAGAACCCCTCACCTGCCCTTGCCCTGACACCGGGCCAGATGGGCAATGGCACAGGCGGCCCGGCGCACCTGCTGGGAGGTGTTGAACGCCGAGCAGCTCAGGCGCACCGTCCCAGTGTCCAGGGTGCCCGCCGTCTTGTGGGCCAGCGGGGCGCAGTGCAGCCCCGCCCGCACGGCGATACCCCGGCGGGCCAGCCAGCTTCCCACCTCTTCGCAGTCCATCCCCTCCACGGTGATGGAGCACACCCCCGTCTGGGTTCCCTTGGGGCCTCGGAATACTCGCACCCCAGGCACTTGCTCCAAACCGTCCATCAGCTGGCCGCTCAGACATTCCTCATAGGCACCGATGCGGTCCACGCCCTTGCACCGGACAAAGCGCAGTCCAGCCAACAATCCCGCCGCCCCAGAGACGTTCTGGGTACCCGCCTCCAGGCGGTCGGGGAGAACGTCCGGCATGGTCTGGTTTTGGGACTCGCTGCCCGTACCCCCGTACAGCAGCGGGGCAGGCTGCTCCTCTCCGCACAGCAACAGCCCGGTGCCCTGGGGCCCGTACAGCCCCTTGTGCCCCGGCATGGCCACGTAGGCCGCCCCCCACTCTGATAGGCGCACAGGCAGACACCCGGCGGACTGGGAGGCGTCCACAATGAGGGGCACTCCACGCTCCCGGCACATCCGGGCCAGCTCGCCTATGGGCATAATAAAGCCGAAGACGTTGGAGACATGGGTGCAGACCACCACATCCACCCCGCGCCGCAACTCCTCCTCAAAGGCGGCCAGCATCCCCGCCTGGTCAAACACTGGGGCTTGGGCCACCCGGATGGTCAGGTCCCCCCGGGCACACAGAGGGCGGGTGACAGCGTTGTGCTCATAGCCGGAGATGAGCACGGTGTGCCCAGGGCGCACCAGGGCGTGGATGGCTAAATTCAGCGCATGGGTGGCGTTGTAGGTGAGCACCACCTGCTCTGGATTGGGTACATCGAAGAGCTGGGCCGCCGTCTCCCGCAGCGCGTAGAGGGTATCCGCTGCCCGCATCCCCGCCCCATGTCCGCCTCGGCCAGGGCTGGCCATATGTGTCATGGCCCATGCGGTGGCAGAGGGCACCGAGGCGGGCTTCTCCATGGTGGTGGCTGCGCTATCCAAGTAGATCATACCGATACCTCCTCATAGCTCCCGTCCTCCAGCTGCTGATAGATACCACGGGGGACAAGCTTTGCCTCCCGCATCAGCTCCACCGCCCGCTCCAGCCACCGCTGAGACACTTTGATGCAGTATGCGCACCCCGCCTGGGCAATGAGCCGGGGCGCTCGCACCAGATAGGCAGAAATGCCGGCCCGCTCCAGCAGCCGCACCCCACGCTGGGCATAGGTCAGGGAGCGGCATACAATCAGATCATATACCATATGGTATCATTTCCCTTCCCGTTGGATGGTCCGCTCCCACAAAAAAAAGATACGGACGCTCTTGCACATCCTATGCACAAGAGCGTCCGTGGGTGTTTTCACTTATCGAACCAGAAGGGCCACAGCGTGGGCGGCCATGCCCTCCCCGGAGCCGGTAAAGCCCAGCCCCTCCTCGGTGGTGGCCTTGACGTTGATGCAGTCTTCCTCGACCTCCAGCACCTGGGCGATGTTGCGCCGCATCTGGAGGATGTGTCCGGCCAGCTTGGGCCGCTGGGCCAGGATGGTGGCGTCCACATTGCCCACCGTATACCCCTTTTCCGTGAGCATGTCCCGCACCCGAGCCAGCAGCAGCATACTGTCGATGCCCGCATAGGCGGGGTCGTTGTCCGGGAAGGCGTGGCCGATGTCCCACAGCCCAGCGGCGCCCAGCAGGGCGTCCATCACTGCATGTACCAGCACATCCGCATCCGAGTGGCCCAACAGGCCCTTCTCCCAGGGGATTTCCACGCCCCCTAAGATGAGCTTGCGCCCCTCCACCAGGCGGTGCACGTCATAACCATGTCCCACTCGCATCATTGGTTCCATCCCTCCAAAATCACTCGGGCCACCGCCAGGTCTGCCGGGGTGGTCAATTTGATGTTGCTCCGGTCCCCTTCCACCAGGGATACCGGCATGCCCAGCCGCTCCACCGCCGAGCAGTCGTCTGTGAGGGGGGCGTTGTCCTGCATGGCCTTGGTCAGAGCCCCCCGAATCAGATCACCATCGAACATCTGGGGGGTCTGCACGGCGAAGAGGGTGGCCCGGTCTGGGGTGTGGTCCACTACACCGTTCACCGCCACCTTAATAGTGTCCTGCACGGGTATGGCAGGGGCTGCGGCCCCGGTCTGGGCAGCCTTGTCCACTACACGCTCCATCACCTGGGAACTCACAAAGGGCCGAGCCCCGTCGTGGATACCAATGAGCTTGGCCCGAGGGGACACCTCGCCCACCCCCAGTTGGGCAGACTCCACCCGGGTGGCGCCGCCCCGTACCACTTTCGTCACTTTTGTGAGTGCCCTCTCCCGGGCCAGGGCCGCCACAGGGCCCACCAGGTCCTCCCGGGTGACCACCACGATCTCCTCCACCCGGTCACTGGCCTCCAGAGCAGCCAGGGTGTGGGCCAGCACGGGCCGACCGTCCAGCTCCAGGAACATCTTATCCTGTCCCATGCGCTGAGAGGAGCCCGCCGCCACTACAACCATGGCACAGCCGGGGGCCTGAGGCCCCTTTCGTTTCCGTCCAAACAATGACATATGTCTTCCTCCACTGAGAAAAAAGGAGCCGTGCGGCTCCTTTTTTGTTTTATTGGTGCAGAACCTTGTTGACCCGCTCCTCCACTGCCTCATAGGGCATGCTCTGGGCCAACACCAGCTCGGAAATCAAAATCTGCTTGGCTGAGTGGAGCATCTTCCGCTCCCCGGTAGACAGCCCCTTCTGGGTCTCCCGGTACATCAGCCCCTTGACCACCTTGGCCACCTCCAGCAAATTTCCGCTTTTGATGCGCAGCATATTCTCCCGATACCGTTGGTTCCAGTTGGACGTTATGTCCACCTGAATGTCCTCCATCTCCGAGAGAATATGGGTGGCCTCCTGACCGGACACCACGGGGCGGACGCCGATCTCGTCGCTGTGTTCTGTGGGAATCATGACCATCATGCTTCCCGTCGATAGTTTGAGCAAATAGTAGTCCTGAACCTTCCCAGCTACCTTCTTGCGCACAATGGAGTCAATGACTCCCGCCCCATGCATAGGATGTACCACCTTATCACCAATCTGATACACGATTCCACCTCCCTAATGTGTATAATATCACAAAGTTAGTATACCCCTTTTCCCAATGCAATGCAAGCGGGGGGAAAATATTTTCCAAGAAAAATACGCTCTGTTTACAAAAAAGAGGCGCTGCAAGCCTGTGGCTCACAGCACCTCTTAGGGTTATTTTACTTGGTTGCGCAGCACGCCGATGTGGGAGATCTCCACCTCCACCACATCCCCGGACTGCATGGGGCCAATGCCAGCGGGGGTACCGGTGGCCACCACGTCACCCGGCTCCAGAGTCATGGAAGCGGTGATAAACTCCAGCAGCTTTGGCACGGTGGTGATAAAATCCCGGGTGTTCCCCTGCTGGACCACGCTGCCATTAAGACGGGTGGTAACCTCCAGGCGGTCGGGGTCCACCTCGTCCACCACCCAGGGGCCCACCGGACAGAATCCATCCATGGACTTTCCACGGGTCCACTGGCCGTCGTGCTTCTGCACATCCCGGGCGGTGACGTCGTTGAGGCAGGTGTACCCCAGAACATACTGGGCATAGTCCTCTGCACGGATTTTGGAGGCCCGGCGGCGGATGACCACCGCCAGCTCCCCCTCGTAGTCCAGGCGTTGGACAAACTCCGGCGGCTCGATCTCCCCGCCGGGGCTATTGAGGGCGTTGAGGCCCTTCATAAAGAGGACGGGGAATCCCGGGGGCTCGGCCCCCATCTCCCGGGCGTGCTCGGCGTAGTTCTTACCTACGCACACGATCTTAGTGGGAGTACAGGGAGCCAACAGAGAGCAGTCTGCCAGCTTGACGCTGCCTCCGTCGTACTCCACGCCCTCATAGGGGGCGCAAGTGAGGGTCTTCACCTGCTCTCCCTCCACCACGCCCCACTGGGGGCCGCTCTGGCTGAGAAACCGCACGTACTTCATCTCTCAGCCTTCCATATGGTTGAAGATCAGCTCCAACAGGGCCTGCTTGCCGTCCCCCTTCTCCGCGGAGAAAGGAATGACGGGGACGGCGTCGGGCAGCTCCAGGGTGTCCCGCACCCGCTGGAGGTTTCCCTCCACCTCGCTCTTTTTCAGCTTGTCCAGCTTGTTGGCCACCACCACATAGGGCTTGTCGGTGGTGAGGAAGAAGTCGCTCATCACCTTGTCGTCCGCCGTAGGCTTGTGGCGGGCATCCACAATGAGAATGCCCAGGGTCATCAGAGAGGTATCGGCAAACCAGCCCTCAATGAGCTTCGCCCACCGGGCCCGCTCGGCCATGGACACCTTGGCGTAGCCGTAGCCAGGCAGGTCCACCAGGTAGAGCTGCTTGTCAATGAGGAAGTAGTTGATGTGGGTGGTCTTGCCGGGAGCGGAGCCCACCCGGGCGAAGTTCTTGCGGTTGAGCAGACGGTTGATCACCGAGGACTTACCCACGTTGGACCGCCCGGCAAACACCACCTGGGGCAGAGCGTCCCGGGGAAAGTCAGCGGGCTTGGCCGCCGAGCGGACAAACTCCGCCTGATTCAAATTCACCTTCATATCGCTCACCTCACTGGCACAGATTCACTGCCGTCCCAGGGGTCTTTGCCTCCGGGGGCAGAACGGCGTCAGGCGCTTTGGGGGGCTGGCCGTCAGAGACCAGCGCACAGGCCAGCACCTGGTCGGCCTGGGACACAGGGATAAACTTCAAGCTCTCTCGCACCAAGGGGTCAATCTCCTCCAGGTCCTTCACATTGTCCTCGGGGAGAATCACAGTACTCATACCATTGCGCAGGGCGGCCATGGTCTTCTCCTTCAACCCGCCAATGGCCAGCACCCTTCCCCGGAGGGTGATCTCCCCGGTCATGGCCACGTCACCCCGCACCGGGGTCCCGGTGAGGGCGGACACCATGGCGGTGGTAATGGCAATGCCGGCCGAGGGGCCGTCTTTGGGCACGGCTCCCTCAGGGAAGTGGACGTGGATGTCCTTGTCCTTATAGAAGGTGCCAGGCAGCCCCAGCTGGCTGACCCGGCTGCGGATGAAGGACAGGGCGGCCCGGGCGGACTCCTTCATCACGTCCCCCAGGTTGCCGGTGAGCTCCACCTTTCCGGTGCCCTCCACCACGTTGACCTCCACCTCCAGGATTTCGCCGCCCACAGAGGTCCAGGCCAGGCCGTTGACCACCCCCACCTGGGGCTGGCCCGCCGCCTTGTCCTTGGCGTAGCGCCGGGTGCCCAGGAAGTCGGACAGGTTGTCCGGGGTGATGTGCACACTCTTGCACCCCTCCCGCACCAGCTTCATGGCGGACTTCCGGCACAGCTTGTCCAGCAGCCGCTCCAGGCGGCGCACCCCGGACTCCCGGGTATAGCCGGAGATAATCTGGTGCAGGGCCTGGTCGTTGAGCTTCACCTGGGTACGGGTGAGGCCGTGGGCCTTGAGCTCCTTGGGCCACAGGTGGCGCTTGGCAATCTGCACCTTCTCCTCGTCGGTATAGCTGCCCAGTTCAATGATTTCCATGCGGTCCAGCAGGGGCCGGGGGATGGTATCGGTGGTGTTAGCGGTGGCGATAAACAGCACCTCGGACAGGTCAAAGGGCATCTCCAGGTAGTGGTCCCGGAAGGTGGCGTTCTGGTGCACGTCCAGCACTTCCAGCAGAGCGGCGCTGGGGTCACCCCGGTGGTCGCTGCCCACCTTGTCCAACTCGTCCAGCACCAGCACCGGGTTGACGCTCCCCGCCTGGCGGATGCCGGCGATGATGCGTCCGGGCATGGCCCCCACGTAGGTCTTGCGGTGGCCTCGAATTTCCGCCTCGTCGTGGACGCCGCCCAGGGAGATGCGGGCCAGCTTCCGGTTCATGGCCCGGGCCACGCTCATGGCAATGGAGGTCTTACCCACACCGGGCGGGCCCACCAGGCACAGCACCTGGCCCTTCAGATTGGGGGACAGCTGCTTGACGGCCACAAATTCCAGAATGCGCTCCTTCACCTTCTCCAGGCCGTAGTGGTCGGCTTCCAGCACCTTAGACACAGCGGCCACATTGGCCCGCTCCTTGGTACGCACCATCCAGGGCAGCTCCAGGCAGGTGTCCAGATAGCCCCGGAGCACCGAGGCCTCGGCGGAGCCGTAGGGCTGCTTCTCCAGATGCTTGATTTCTTTGTTCAGCTTTTCCCGCACTTCGTCGGGCAGCTTGGCCTTGGCCACACGCTCCCGGTATTCGGCGATCTCGTCGCCGTCGCCTCGGTCGCCCAACTCTCGCTGGAGCACCTTCAGCTGCTCTCGCATGTAGTAGTCACGCTGGTTTTCCGCCATCTGCTCCTGGACCTTGCCCTCCAGCTCGCTCTCCACCTGGCGGATCTCCACTTCCCGGGCCAGGATGCGCACCAGCTTCTCCAGCCGCTTGGCGGGGCGCAGCTCCTCCAGGATGAGCTGCTTGTCCTCAAAGCGCAGGGGCAGGTTCTGGGCAGTATAGTCCGCTATGTACACCGGGTCGTTGCTGGCCAGCAGCTTCAAATACAGCTCCGGGGACACCCGGTCGGACAGCTCGGTGTATCGCTCCACCATGGAATAGATCTGGCGAATCAGGGCCTCGGTGCGGGGGGTGTTCTCCCGGGCGGCGGGCTCCTCCTCCAACAGCTCCAGCTCAGCGGTAAGGTAGGGCTCAGTGGTGAGCAGCTGCAGCATTTTGCCCCGCTGCTTGCCCTCCACCATTACCCGCACATTGTTATCGGGCAGGCGGAGAATCTGCTTGATGGTGGCCACGGTACCCACCTGATACAGGTGCTCCTGGGCGGGGTTCTCGGCGGCCAGGTCCTTCTGGGTTACCAGGAAAATCTCCCGGTTCCCGGTCATGGCCTGTTCCAGGGCCCGGATGGAGAACTCCCGACCCACATCGAAATGAAGCAGCAGATGGGGAAATACCGTAATAGCCCGCAGGGCCAGGGCAGGCATGGCCACAATTTCCCGCTCATGTATGGTCTCACTCATGGTTGTATTCCTCCTTTCCACCTCCCAGAAGGAGGCGATATAAGCAAAGGGGCGAGCACGAGGCCCGCCCCTATCAAAATTTGGTTAGGATGCGTTTCCCTTCCGGGCCGCCTGTCCGCCCGGCTCCGCCCGCAGAGAGGCTGCACCCAGTCTGGGTCTGGCGGGACGTCCTTCCTCCCGCACCACCTCAGGGGGCTGCTCTCCCCGGATGGCTTCGGGGGTGATGATGACCTTGGCGATGGAGTCGTCCGAGGGCACATCGTACATGATGGGAGTCATCACTTCCTCCAGCACCGCCCGCAGACCACGGGCGCCGATCTTCCGCTCCACCGCCTTCTGGGCCGCTGCCTCCAGGGCCTCAGGGGTGAACTCCAGCTCCACGTTGTCATACTCCAGCAGCTTCTGGTACTGCTTGACCAAAGCGTTCTTGGGCTCAGTGAGGATCTGCACCAGCTGCTTGCCGTCCAGAGCCTTCAGGCCGGTGATCACCGGCAGACGGCCCACCAGCTCGGGGATAATGCCGAACTTCAGCAGGTCATGGGGCTGCACGTTGCGGAAGATGTCCTCCTCGCTGCGCTCGGCAGCGGTGCGCACCTGTGCACCAAAGCCCATGGTCTTCTGGTCCATGCGCTGCTCAATGATCTTCTCCAGACCATCAAAGGCACCGCCGCAGATGAACAGGATGTTCTTGGTGTCGATCTGCAAGAACTCCTGGTGGGGGTGCTTGCGGCCACCCTGGGGCGGGACATTGGCCACCGTACCCTCCAAAATTTTCAGCAGAGCCTGCTGCACACCCTCGCCAGACACATCCCGGGTAATGGAGGTGTTCTCGCTCTTCCGGGCGATCTTGTCGATCTCATCCACATAGATGATGCCCCGCTGGGCCAGCTCAATATCGTAATCTGCCGCCTGCACCAGCCGCAACAGAATGTTCTCCACGTCGTCACCCACATAACCGGCCTCGGTGAGGGTGGTGGCGTCGGCAATGGCAAAGGGCACCTTCAGCACCCGGGCCAGAGTCTGGGCAAAGAGAGTCTTGCCGCAGCCGGTGGGGCCTACCAGGAGGATGTTGCTCTTTTGCAGCTCCACCGAGTCCCCGCCACCAAAATAAATCCGCTTATAGTGGTTGTACACAGCCACGGACAGGGCGATCTTCGCCTGCTCCTGGCCGATAATATATTCATCCAGCACATCCCGAATCTCTCGGGGAGTGGGAATCACATCGGGCATCTCCGGACTGCCCAGCTCCGGGCGCTCTTCCTCGTCCAGAATGCTCAGGCAGAGGTGGACACACTCGTTGCAGATGTATGCCCCGGGTCCGGCAATGATACGCTCCACCTGCTCCTGATGCTTGCCGCAAAAGGAACAGCGAACGGTTTTGTACTCATCTCGAGCCATGAATTACCTTCCTTTCGTCAGACGTGCCAAAGAGCGAAGACAGTGCTTGTCTCCGCCCTTTTGCATCATCAACGATTATAGATGACCTTGTCAATGAGGCCATAGGCCGCTGCTTCTTCGGCGGTCATGAAATTGTCACGCTCACAGTCGGCGGTGACCTGCTCCACGCTCTTGCCGCAGTTGTCGGCCAGGATCTGGTTCATCCGCTTCTTGATGACTTCCAGACGCTTGAGGTGGATGGCCATATCGGTGATCTGTCCCTGGGTACCGGCAGAGGGCTGGTGAATCATGATCTCCGCATTGGGCAGAGCCAGACGCTTGCCCTTGGTACCGGCAGAGAGCAGAAATGCGCCCATGGAGGCGGCCATACCCACGCAGATGGTGGACACGTCACACTTGATATACTGCATGGTGTCATAGATGGCCATGCCGTCGGTGACAGAGCCGCCGGGGCTATTGATGTAGAACTGAATGTCCTTGTCCGGGTCCTGAGCCTCCAGGTACAGAAGCTGGGCCACAACCAGGGCGGATGTGGTGGCGTTCACCTCTTCACCCAGGAAAATGATACGGTCGTTGAGCAGACGGGAGAAGATGTCGTAGGAACGCTCTCCCCGGCTGGTCTGCTCCACAACATAGGGAACTAAACTCATGGAAACCTCTCCTTCGTTACTGGAAATCAGTCCCAGTATACCCAGCAGCAAGGGAGGAATATTCCTCCCTTGCTGGTTTTTTACGGGATGAAATTACTCGCCCTGAGCCTCGGTGGTCTCAGCCTGAGCCTCTTCCTTCTTCTTGGCGGGCTTCTTGGCGGAGGCCTTCACCAGCTCCAGAGCCTTCTTGGAGCCCAGGTCCTGCTTCATGTCGCTCTCGTTGGTGACCTCACGGACCTGCTCCTCGGTGACGTTGAACTGCTCGGCCAGGCGCTTGACCTCGGCGTCCAGCTCCTCCTGAGTGACCTCGATGCCCTCGGCCTTGGCCACGGCATCCAGAGCCAGAGCGGTGCGTACGGCGCGGTCAGCGGCGGTCTTAGCCTGGGCACGCACGTCGTCCATGGACAGGCCCATGTACTTCAGGTAGTCCTGGAAGTTCAGGCCGTTCTGCTGCATGCGCATGGCCTGCTCCTCCACCATCTTGTCGGCGCGATAGTCCACCATGGCCTCGGGCACGTCGCACACCAGGTTCTCCAGCAGGGCGTCGATGACAGCGGCCTCGTAGTCGCGCTCGGCCTGCTGCTGACGGCGGGCCTTCAGCTTCTCCTTCAGGTCCTTCTTGAACTCGTCCAGAGTGTCAAACTCGGACACGTCCTTGGCGAACTCGTCGTCCAGGGCGGGCTCCTGACGCTCCTTGACCTCGTTGACCTTCACCTTGAAGACCACGGCGGCGCCAGCCAGATCGGCGGTGTAGTTCTCGGGGAAGGTGATGTCCAGGTCCTTCTCCTCGCCGGCCTTCATGCCGATGACCTGCTCCTCGAAGCCGGGGACGAAGGTGCCGGAGCCCAGCTCCAAGGAGTAGTTCTCGCCCTTGCCGCCCTCGAAGGCCACGCCGTCCTTGAAGCCCTCGAAGTCGATGACAGCCACGTCGCCCTTCTTGGCCTTGCGGTCCACGCTCACCAGGCGGGAGGCACGGTCGATGTAGGGCTTCATCTCAGCCTTGACGTCGGCGGCGGTGACCTTCACCTCGGGCTTGGCAACCACCAGGCCCTTGTACTCCTTCACGGAAGCCTCGGGCTGCACGGTGACCAGAGCCTTGAAGGTGAAGCCGTCCTTGCTGACCTCCACGATCTCCAGCTTGGGGTAGGCCACGGGCACAATGCCAGCCTCCTTCAGAGCGGCATCATAGGCAGCGGGATAGGCCTCCTCCACAGCGTCCTCAAAGAACACCTGCTCGCCGTACATCTTCTCCACCATCTTGCGGGGCACCTTGCCCTTGCGGAAGCCGGGGACCATGATGTTCTTCTTCTGCTTGTTGTACACCTTGTTGATGGCGGCGTCAAACTCAGCAGCGCTGACCTCGATGACCAGCTCAATGGCGCTGTTTTCTTTCTTCTCGTTGCTCTTGATGTTCATGTATACGTTCCTCCAACTTAGCCCCGCCTGAGGCTGGGGCTTTCTTTCTGATAAATCCAATCCATTCTATCAGATTGTACAGAATATTTCCACTGTTTTTTTTGTCAATCCAAAATTTTTTTCGGACGGAAACCGATGTAGTCTGCAGCCACCAGCTGGTAGGCCACGCTTCCCTGCACTCCCTCCACCGCCAGACGGTGGCTGGGACCGTGGAGATGGCCATAGCAGCACAGCTTCACCTGGTACTGCTCCAGCAGCTGCAAAATCTCCGGGCACTGGTACCCCTTGTACAGGGGCGGATAGTGGAGAAAGCAGTATTTCTCCGCCTCCCCCGCCGCCTTCAGCGAGGTCTCCAGGCGCATCACCTCCCGGCGAAACACCTTCCCCGAGGGGGCGTTGGCCTGCTCCTCATAGAACCAGCCCCGGGTGCCGCACAGGGCCACATCCCCGTAAAAGGCGCAGTTGTTGTGGAGAATGTGCAGGCGCTCCAGGCCGTTTGCCTGAAAAAAGGCATTCATCTTGGAGGCGGTGTTCCACCAGTAGTCGTGGTTTCCCTTCAAAATCCACTTCTCCCCCGGCAGCCGGGAGTTGAGAAACTCCAGGTCCTTTTTCGCCTCCTCCAGGCTCATACCCCAGGACAGGTCCCCGCACAGCACCACCGTGTCATCGTCCGATACGCAGGAAAAGCCTTCCTCCAGCTTCTCCACATAGCCTTCCCAACTGCCCCCGAACACCTCCATGGACTTGTCGGCGCCCAGAGACAGATGGGTGTCTCCGATGGCATAAAGGGCCATTTCTTCCCTCCTTGTCCCCGGTCAGCGCAAGTGCTCCAGCACCTGATCCACCATGTGCTCCTTCTCGGTGACGGTGTCAAACCGGGGCTGCTTGTTTTTCAGTCGGGCCAGAGGCTGGGGCACTTCCACCCCGGTGAGCTGGGACAGCTGGTCCAGAATTTCCGTGCCAGCGGCGTGCTCCTGCACCCCCAGGGCGTCCAGTACGCTGGAGCAGAACTTGAAGGGGCTGGCGGTGGACACCACCACCGTGGGGGTCTCGTCCCCGCTCTCCTTGCGGTACTGCTCCAGCACGTCAAAGGCCACAGCGGTGTGGGGGTCGATGAGGTAGTGCTGCCCCTCCCACATGCGGCGGATGGTCTCCTTGGTCTGGGCATCGTCACAGTACCCAGCGGCAAAGGTCTGGTGCAGCTTGGTCTTGATGGGCACGCTCACCTCATAGCTGCCCTTCTCCGCCAACTGCTCCATGTACTCGGTCACCTGCTTGTCATCCCGGCCGGACAGCTCAAAGAGCAGACGCTCCAGGTTGCTGGAGATGAGTATGTCCATGGAGGGAGACAGGGTGTTGTGGAAGGGACGATTGCGGTCATACACACCCGTGCGGAGAAAATCGGTAAGCACGTTGTTCTCATTGGAGGCGCAGGTGAGGGTCTTAATGGGCACCCCCATCATTTTGGCATAATAGGCAGCGAGAATATTGCCGAAATTCCCCGTGGGCACGCAGACATTGATCTCCTGGCCCTTCTCAATGGCGCCCTCCCGGCGCAAATCGCTGTAGGCGGAGATGTAATAGACGATCTGAGGCAGCACACGGCCCCAGTTGATGGAGTTGGCAGAGGACAGGAAATAGCCCCGTTCCGCCAGCTGCTGGGCCAGCTCCTCGTCGGCAAACAGCTTCTTGACCCCGGTCTGGGCGTCGTCGAAGTTGCCCACCACGGCACACACACCCACGTTTCCACCCTCCTGGGTGACCATTTGCAGCTGCTGAATGTCAGACACGCCGTCCTTGGGATAGAACACCAGGATCTGAGTCTTGCTCACATCCTTGAAGCCCTCCAGGGCAGCCTTTCCGGTGTCGCCAGAGGTGGCCACCAGAATGCACACCGTCTTCTTCTCATCGTTCTTCCGCAGAGAGGCGGAGAGGAGATGGGGCAGCATTTGCAGGGCCATATCCTTGAAGGCGCAGGTGGGGCCGTGCCACAGCTCCAGGCAGTAGGTGTTGTCGTCCAGACGGCGCACCGGAGCCACCTCGGGGTCAGAGAACTTTCCACCGCCGTAGGCCGCCCGGGCATATCCCGTCAGCTCAGAGCTGGAGAAGCCCTCCAAAAATCCGTTCAGCACATACACCGCCCGCTGCTGGTAGGACATATCCCTCAGGGACTCCAGGGCATTTCCCGCCAGGCGGGGCAGCACCTGGGGAGTCATCAGACCTCCGTCCGGCGCCAGTCCCTTGGCAATGGCCTGAGCCGCAGTCATACGCAAATTGTTGTTTCTCGTGCTCAGATAATTCATGATTGTCTCACTACCCTCATTAAGTTATTGTAAAACACATCGTGCAGCAGCTCTTCCCCATATCCATAACTCAGTAGATACGAATAGAGCCCGGAAAGCCGGGTGATGTGGGATAGGGGTTCCACGAGCTCCGCCCCGTCCCAGTCGCCCCCTAAGGCCACACATTTGTCCCCACCCAGGGCCAGGATGTGGTCCAAGTGGCGGCGTACCGCCTCCAGGTCCCGGCTGCCGCCTACAAAGTTCTCATAGAAATTTAGTCCAATGACACCTTGATGCTCTATTATGGCAGTTATCTGCTCATCCGTCAAGTTTCTTGTGTGGTCACACACCGCCCGGGCGTTGGAGTGGCTGGCAATCACGCCCCCTTGGCACAGGTCCATCACGTCCCAGAACCCCGCCTCGGACAGGTGGGACACGTCCACCAGCACCTCCAGTTCCCCCATCCGCCGCACAAATTCCCGTCCCAGCGGGGTGAGCCCCTGGTGGGGCTGGTCGCTGTGGGAACCGCTGAGGGCATTGGCATGATTCCAAGTCGGGTTAATGGCGCACACCCCCTGCCGGGCGGCCCACTCCAGGCCCTCCAGGCTGCACCCCAACAGCTCCGCCCCCTCCACAGAGAGAAAAGCAGCACACTTCCCTTCCCCGTTAGCCTGACGGGCCTCACGGGCGGTGGTGCAGTGGGTCACCAGATGGGAGTAGCAGTCCATCTGATGGCGGAAATAGTTCAGCTGGCTTTTGCAGGCTGCTTCGGGGCATCCACCCCCCACATAGCCCGGGGCCGTCCACAGGGCAAACACCTGGGCATAGGCCCCGAAGGTGTCCAGTGCAGCGCACAGCTCCAGAGCCCCGGTGTTGTAGGGCAGCTCCTCCCCCATGGCCCAGCAGCGGTACACCGTGTCACAGTGTCCATCCATCACAGAAATTCGGTTCATTCCCACTCACCTCAAAAAGCATTTTCCAGATAGTTTATGTGGGGATGACGGGTGGCAGTCCCCTGGGGCGCATAGATTTCTGCCACGTCGAACCGGGGCTGAAGTTGGGTGGGATGGGCTTGCAGGTAAAGCAGCGCCGCCGCCCGCAGCTTGCGCTGCTTGGAGAGAGTCACCGACTCCCGGGCGGTCATGATATCGTCATTGCGCCGCAGCTTCACCTCCACAAAGGCCAGGTACTTGCGGTTTGTGGCCACCAGGTCCAGCTCTCCCAGCCGACAGCGGTAGTTGACGTCCACGATGTTGTACCCTTGTTTGCGCAGATAGTTGGCCACCTGCATTTCTCCCCACTTGCCCAGCAAGCGGGCCTCCGCTCCGCCCCTCATAGCTTTTTCAGAAAACTGCGGCGGTGGATGGGACAGGGCCCGTACTCCCGCAGCAGCTCATAGTGCAGCTTGGTGGGGTACCCCTTGTGCTTGTCAAAGGCGTACTGGGGATAGGCGCTGGCCATCTCCTCCATGTATCGGTCCCGGCTGACCTTAGCCAGGATGGAGGCAGCGGCAATGGAGGCGGAGTGGGAATCCCCCTTCACCACCAGCTCATGGGGGGCGGTGATGGCGCAGCGGCTTCCGTGGTCCCGGTTGCCGTCCACCAGCACCAGCTGGGGGGCAGGCTCCAGGCCGTCAATGGCCCGCTGCATGGCCAGCATCCGACAATTGAGAATATCCAGCTGGTCGATCTCCTCCGCCTCTGCCCAGGCCACACTATAGCTCACCGCTTGCTCCCGGATGAGGTCAAAGAGCAGGTCCCGCCGCCGGGGCGTCACCTTCTTTGAGTCGTTCAAATAGGGCAGTTCCGCCCCCTGGGGGAGAATCACCGCTGCGGCGTACACCCGCCCGGCCAGGGGCCCGGCTCCCGCCTCGTCCACCCCGGCCAGGTGCTCAATCCCCGACTGGGCACGAATCTGGGCATCCCACTGGTAAAGGTCGATGCGTTCTTCCCCGTTATTCATGGATGTCCTCCGGCCGTTCCAGTGTAAAGCGTCCAAGCTTGCCACCTCGGAACTCGTCTAGCAGCACTCGAGACATCCGCTCGGTGTCCACCTCGCCACCGGAAATCAACATGCCACGCTTGCGGGCAGCCATCTCCAGCAGCTCCCAACCGGCCTTTTCCTCCAGGTCTTTAAGCTTGTAACGCTCCTCCAACACGCCGGGATAATGGGCGCTCAAAAGGGCCATCAGGCCGCAGGCCAGCTCCTCGCCGTCCAGAATCTCGTCTCGCACAGCGCCTGTAAAGGCCAAATGCATGCCAGTGGTCTCGTCCTCAAATTTGGGCCAGAGAATGCCGGGGGTGTCCAGCAGGTCCAGGCCCTGGTCGATGTTCACCCACTGCTTGCCACGGGTGACGCCGGGTCGGTCCCCCGCCTTGGCAGATTTGCGGCGGGCCACTTTGTTGATGAAGGTGGATTTGCCCACGTTGGGCACCCCCACCACCATCACCCGCACGGGGCGGCCCACCTGCCCCTTGGCTCTCCAGGCCTCGATCTTCTCCCGCAGGGCCTGCTTGACCACATTGGAAAACTGGTTGACGCCCTTGCCGCTCTTGGCGTCGGTCTCCAGCACCGCATAGCCCTTCTGACGAAACCAGGCCATCCACTGGGCGGTGACCTTGGGGTCTGCCTGATCGGCCCGGTTGAAGATGATCATGCGGGGGCGGTCCCCCACCATGGAGTCAATGTCCGGGTTGCGGCTGGAGATGGGAATGCGGGCATCCACCACCTCCGCCACCATGTCCACGAACTTCACGTCCTCCTCCATCTGGCGGCGGGTCTTGGTCATATGTCCGGGATACCATTGGATGTTCATCGTGCTCCCCTTTCTCTGGGAGCCTTTCTCCCAGTGCAGATTTTCTATCTATTATACTAAATAATTGTCCTGTGGAAAAGTGGAAATACAAAAAAAGGAGCGGAAATTCCGCTCCTTTTCTCGTGCAAACTGGTGCAATTACAGATCTTCCTTGACCTTAGCAGCCTTACCGACGCGGTTGCGCAGGTAGTACAGCTTGGCGCGGCGAACCTTACCGTGACGGACGGTCTCCACCTTCTCGATGGTGGGAGCGTGCAGGGGGAACACCTTCTCCACGCCCACGCCGTAAGACACACGACGCACGGTGAAGGTCTCCTCGATGCCACCGTGCTTCTTGGCGATGACGGTACCCTCGAACACCTGGATACGCTCACGGTTGCCTTCCTTAACGCGGATGTGCACGCGGACGGTGTCACCCACGTTGGCCACGGGGGCCTCGGCCTTCAGATACTTCTGGCTAAATTGCTTCAGCTGTTCCATTGATATTTCCTCCTAGTATTCAGGCGTTCGTGCGTCAACGTGTCATGCGCAGAGGACCACCCTTATTTAAGACCGAGTTATTTTACCATAGTGACCGAGAGAAAGCAAGTCTTTATTTCCCTTTTTTTCTTCTCTTTGTCTGCCACCACCCCAGGGTCTCCCGGCGCACCACCCCCCAGAACAGCCACGTAGAGGTGAGGAGCAAAGTGACGTTGGCATATGCGCCCATGACGATGGCCCCCACTCCCACCAGCCCCCCCACCAACAGCGCAGACAGCCCCGTCTCCCACCGGTCCGCCCGCTCCGGCCCCAACCGAGGCGAGAGATAATTGCGCAAGATGCGAGCGCCGTCCAGGGGCCGGATGGGCAGGAGGTTGAACGCCCCCATCCCCACGCTGAGAGCGGCCAGCACATAGAGCTCTCCCGCCCATGCCAGCCCGCCCAGCACCAGATTGGCCGCCGGGCCTGCCAGAGCCACCACCGTGTCCTCCCCATAGGACAGGGTGCGGGAATACCGCATGGTCATCTCCGCTCCCACCGCCGTGAGGCTCACCTGTTCCAGATGGCCCCCCAAGCATTTGGCCGCCCCCAAGTGGCCCAGCTCATGGACCAGGCAGGCCAGCAATCCCCAGGGCAGCAGCCCCACCCCCTCGTCCAGGTAGAACAGCACTCCCAGCACCAGCCAGAACCCGGCGCTCACCCGCCACTTGGCCTCAGGACGGGTCCACATAATAGGCCGGGTCCAGTCGAATCTTATCCTTTTCTATGGTAAGGTGCAGGTGGGGTCCGGTGGCCATTCCCGTCTCGCCCACCAGAGCCACCGTCTGCCCGCAGGTCACGGTATCCCCCTTTTGAATGAGCAGCTTGCTGCAATGGGCATAAAAAGAACTCACCCCGTTTTTATGGGTGATTTTAAAATACAGCCCAAAGTCGTCGCTCTGGCCGATGTACTCCACCACGCCGTCGGCAAAGGCCTTAATCTCCGTGCCCTCATCAGCGGCGATGTCCAGCGCCAGATGGAACTCGTTTTTCTGGGTGATGGGGTTGGTGCGGTATCCAAAGGTGGAGCTCACCGGCCCGGTCACCGGGCACACCGTCTTCTCCAGCCCCAGCTCGTAGTACTCATAGCTGACATTGGAGGGCAGCGCCACCCCGTCGGGACTGTACTCCTGGGCCACCGCCGTCACCACCTCCGGCGTGGGGGCGGGTGTGGGTGCTGGGGTGGGTTGAGGGGTAGGCGCTGGCGTGGGGGTTGGTGCAGGGGTCGCCGTTGCCTCCGGCTCCTCCTCTGCGGCCCCACCATGACCACTTATGTAGGACTGCCCCAGGTCCTGCTGCTGGCTCAGAAGGGTCACCTGCTGACCGGCTGCGCTCCCGCTCCCCTGGTCGGTTCCCTCCACCAGCTGCTCCAGCCACGCCGCTCCGGGCAACTTCTCCCCCGCCCAGGCCGCTGCATGCTGCATCCAGCCCCCCAGGTCCATGTCCGCTTGCAGCATCTGGCGCACCGCCTCCGCCTGGCCGGGAAACACCCCTCGCCCGATAAACACCAACAAAAACAGCATGCCGCTGGCCACCAGCTGAATCCCCCAGCGGGCCGCTCCCGGCGCGGCCGCTGGCTTTCCCCGCCGCGCCCCCGCCGGAGTGGAACGCCGTCTCACCCCTGTGTCCATACGCTCCCTCCCTTGTCCAAATCAACCTAATGCACCCTATGCTCCGGCGAGCTGGAATATTCCCCCGGTGATTTTGTCGATTTTGTGAACTTTTTGAAAAGCCATTGACAACCGGGAGTGACGCGCCTATAATCACTTATGTTTCTTAATTATGTTACTTAACCTTTTTGAGGGTTCAGTATCAAGATGGGAGGTTATAACATTGAAGGATCAGCAACACCCACGTGCGCTGGAGCTGCTGCGGGAGATGGACCTGCTGCGCCGCACCTGGAAGCTGGCCATCCCCAACACCGGAATCAACAAGTCGGAATTTTTCACCCTGTACACCCTGCGCTGTCCCAATGGCCAGGCTCTGTCCTGGGGTGAAGACTGCTCCCAAGAGCCCGCCCCCATGACCCTGTCCACCCTGGCCAAGGCCATGAAGCAGAGTATGCCGGCGGTGAGTCAGCGTATCTCTAAACTGGAGGAACTGGGCTATGTCCGGCGGGAGCCAGACCAGCGGGACCGCCGCACCGTGTGGATTCACCTAACCAAGGCAGGCAATGAGCTGCTCCAGACCACCGGCTCTGAGATGTTGGGAAAGCTGGAGCGAGTGCTCCACCGCCTGGACACCCAGGACGGGGTTAACGCCCAGCTGCTCATCCAAGCCTTCCACTGCCTGGCCCTGGCAGTGCAAGAGGAATTTTCCCAGGGCAAACCGTAACTTCTAGGAGGGAACCAGATTTTATGCTGAAACTCAAGCGTTATTTGAAACCCTATGCCGTTCTGTTGCTGATGGGCATCGTGTTTCTCTTTGGCCAGGCCATGCTGGAGCTGTCCCTGCCCAACTACATGAGCGACATCGTCAATGTAGGCCTCCAGCAGGGAGGCATCACCTCCCCCGCTCCCCAGGTGATCTCCGCCGACGCCTTTGGCCTCATGGAGCAGTTCATGCCCCAGGAGGACCGGGATGTGGTGGAGGAGGCCTATGTTGCCCTGGCAGACCACCCGGACTATGAGGACCTGTCTGCCACCTTCCCCAAGGCCGCAGACACCGACCTGGCTCTGAACACCCAGGACACTCAGGCCGTAGAGACCGCCTTTGGCCGAGCCAGCTACGCCTTGACCCAGGTCATGAGCCAGGCCTCTGGCTCCGACGAGGACGACCAGGCCTCCATGGCCGAGGAATTCCAGGCCCTGGGGCAGATGTTGGCCCAGCCCCAGGCTCAGGCGCTCATCCAGCAAGCCATTGACGTGGCGGCTCAGACCCCGGACACCATGCTGGAGCAGACAGGTGTGGCCATGGTCAAGGCCTTCTATCAGCAGCTGGGCGCTGACACCGATGCCATTCAGACCCACTACATCCTCACCACTGGTGGACGCATGGCCGTGCTGGCGGTGCTGCTCACCCTGTGCGCCGTGGCCGCCGGCTACTGCATGGCCCGCATGGGCGCTGGCGTAGCCCGGGACCTGCGCCGGGATGTGTTCACCAAGGTCACCTACTTCAACAACGATGAGATGGACCGCTTCTCTGGGGCCACCCTCATCACCCGTTCCACCAACGACATCACCCAGGTACAAAACTTCCTGAGTATGGGTCTGCGGCTGCTGTGCTTTGCCCCCATCATGGGCATTGGCGGCCTCATCATGGGCCTGTCCACCTGCGTCAACCTGGCCTGGGTGCTGGCTCTGGCCCTCATCGTCATGCTGGGCCTGCTGCTGGTGCTCTTTGCCGTGGCCATGCCCCGCTTTAAGAAGATGCAGGCCCTGGTGGACCGCCTCAACCTGGTCAGCCGAGAAGAGATCGGCGGCCTGATGGTGGTGCGGGCCTTCTCCAATCAAAAGTTCATGCAGGACCGCTTTGAAAAGGCCAACGGGGATTTGACCTCCAACACCCTCTTCGTCAACCGGGCCATGGCCACCATGATGCCCGCCATGACCCTGGTGATGAACGGTCTGTCCCTGCTCATCGTGTGGTTCGGCGGCAAGCAGATCGCCGCCAGCAACTTGCAGGTGGGCGACATGATAGCCTTCATTCAGTACGCCATGCACGTGATCATGAGCTTCTTGTTCATCAGCATGATGTTTATCATGGTGCCCCGGGCCTCCGTGTCCGCTGAGCGTATCAACGAGATTCTCCAGACGGAAGTGCAGGTCAAGGACAGCGACCACCCCACCCACCTGAGTCAGCCTGTGAAGGGCGTGGTGGAGTTCCGGGATGTGTCCTTCCGCTACCCCGGCGCCGACGCCGACGTGCTGGAGCACGTGAGCTTTGTGGCCCGGCCCGGACAGACCACCGCCTTCATTGGCTCCACTGGTTCGGGTAAATCCACCCTCATCAACCTCATCCCCCGCTTCCACGACGTCAGCGAGGGCAGCATCACCCTGGACGGGGTGGACATCCGAGATCTACCCCAGAAGGAACTGCGGGACGCCATCGGCTACGTGCCCCAGAAGGGCCTGCTGCTCCGTGGCACCGTAGAGAGCAACCTGCGGTATGGCAATCCCGACGCCTCCCAGGACACCATCGACACCAGCGCCCGCATCGCCCAGGCCTCGGAGTTCATCTCCCACCTGGACCAGGGCATGCAGACCCCCATCAGCCAGGGCGGTACCAACGTCTCCGGCGGACAGCGGCAGCGTCTGTCCATTGCCCGGGCTCTGGCCAAAGAGGCCCCGGTGTATATCTTCGACGACACCTTCTCCGCTCTGGACTTTAAGACCGACGCCCAGCTTCGGGCCGCTCTGAAAGAGTACACCACCCAGGCCACCGTCCTCATCGTGGCCCAGCGGGTATCCACCATTCTGGATGCCGACCAAATCCTGGTTCTGGACCAGGGCAAGGTGGTGGGCTGCGGCACCCATCAGGAGCTGATGCGCACCTGCAAGACCTATCAGGAGATCGCCCAAAGTCAGCTTTCAAAGGAGGAATTGGCATAATGGCAGGACCTATGAGACACGGCCCCATGGGCGGCCGTAACCCGATGGGAGAAAAGGCAGCCGATTTCAAGGGCACTATGATTAAGCTGCTGGGTTATATGAAGCGCTATCTCCCCATGCTCATCATCGCTTTGGTGTGCGCCATTGCGGGCACCGCATTTTCCATCCTTGGTCCTAAGATTCTGGGCCAAGCCACCACCAAGCTGTTTGAAGGCTTGATGGCTATGATTGCCGGCACGGGCTCCATTGACTTTGACGCTCTGGCCCAGATTTTGCTGTTCCTGGGCGGTCTGTACCTGTTCAGCGCCCTGCTCAACTACGTCCAGGGCTGGCTCATGGCGGGTATCGCCACCAAAGTCAGCTACACCATGCGCACCGACATCAGCCAGAAAATTGACCGTCTGCCCATGTCTTACTTTGACAAGGTGTCCCACGGCGAAGTGCTCAGCCGTATCACCAATGACGTGGACTCCGTCACCCAGACTCTGAACCAGAGCCTGTCCCAGGTGGTCACCCAGGTGACCCTGCTGCTGGGCGTGCTCATCATGATGCTGTCCATCAGCCCCTGGATGACCCTGGTTGCCCTGTGCATCCTCCCAGTGTGCCTGATCATCGTCACCAGCGTCATTCGCCACAGCCAGAAGTTCTTCCGCAGCCAGCAGGAATATCTGGGCCATGTCAACGGCCACGTGGAGGAGATGTACGGCGCCCATGTGGTGGTCACCGCCTTCAACGGCCAGGAGGACTCCATCCGAGACTTCAACGAGATGAACGAGAAGCTCTACCACAGCGCATGGAAGAGCCAGTTCCTCAGCGGTCTAATGATGCCTTTGATGAACTTTGCCAGCAACCTGGGCTATGTGGCTATCTGCGTGCTGGGCGGCTTCCTGGCTCTGAACCAGGCCATCACCGTGGGTGACATTCAGGCCTTCATCCAGTACGTGCGCCAGTTCACCCAGCCCATCAACCAGCTGGCCAACATCTCCAACCAGCTCCAGCTCACCGCTGCCGCCGCCGAGCGGGTGTTCCTCTTCCTGGAGGAGCCGGAGGAGGAGGCCGACCCGGTGCCCGCGGTGGACCCCGAGTCCATCGACGGCTCGGTGCAGTTTGCCCACGTGAACTTCGGCTATCTGCCGGATAAGACCATCATCCACGACTTCTCCGCCTCCATTCAGCCTGGCACCAAGGTGGCCATTGTAGGTCCCACCGGAGCCGGTAAGACCACCATCGTCAAGCTGCTCATGCGCTTCTACGACGTCAATCAGGGAGCCATTCTCCTCAGCGGCTACGACGTGCGCCAGTTCGCCCGGGGTGAGATGCGGGACGCCTTCGGTATGGTGCTCCAGGACACCTGGCTGTACAACGACACCATCATGGAGAACATCCGCTTTGGCCGTCTGTCCGCCACCGATGAAGAGGTGCTCCAGGCCGCCAAAGCCGCCCAGGTGGACCACTTTGTGCGCACCCTCCCCCATGGCTACGACACGGTGCTCAACGAGGACGCCAGCAACATCAGCCAGGGCCAGAAGCAGCTGCTCACCATCGCCCGCACCATCCTCTCGGACCCCAAGATTCTCATTTTGGACGAGGCCACTTCCAGTGTGGACACCCGCACCGAGGTGGCCATCCAGACCGCCATGGACCGCCTCACCCAGGGCCGCACCAGCTTCATCATCGCCCACCGGCTGTCCACCATCCGCAACGCCGACGTCATCCTGGTGATGAAGGACGGCGACATCGTGGAGACTGGTACCCACCAGCAGCTGCTGGATCAGAACGGCTTCTACGCCAATCTGTACAACAGCCAGTTTGCCACCACCTAACCCAAGCAAAAAAGAACGGCACAGGTTTTCTCAAAGAAACCTGTGCCGTTCTTTGTATCCATCAATATCCCAGTTCCTCGCCCACAAGAATCACCTTGATGCGGCCGGGCACCCGCTGCTGGCGGTGAATCACCGTGGTGCAGCAGATGCGGTCCGGGCTGTGGCAGTCCTCACAGCGTCCGGTGACGGTGCAGGGGGTCTTTCTGTGCAGCCGTACCGCGTTGGCCGGAGCGGCCACCTGCTCCACCCGGGCCACTGCCGCTTCCAGATCGGGCACAATCTTGTTGTACCCCACCACACAGATGACGCTCTTGGGACCATAGGTCATGGCGGCCACCCGGTTGGCGTTGCCGTCCACATTGTACAGCTCTCCCTGCTCGGTTACGGCGTTACAGCTGGTGAGATAACAGTCGGCAAAAAAGGCCTTGCGCAGAACCAGGTCGATTTCCTCCTGAGGCACGGCCTCCCGGTCATAGAACTCGTAGTCACCGCTGCGCAGAAGGTCCATGATCCCCGCCTCACTCAAGGTCATGCTTCCTCCACAGGCAACCGTGCACCCCTTGGGCAACAGCTCCTGTACCAGCTTTCGGGCATCCTCCAGGGTAGGCGCATAGTAGGCAGTCATCTGGTTCTCTTCCAGCTTCTTGGCGGTGCGCTCAATGAGCTTCTCCCGTACCAGAGCCATAGGTTCGTGATTGGTCATGGCGGCCTCTCTCCTTTTTGTAAAATAGATGCTTCCATTGTACTCCATTTTCCCCAGGGTGTACAGGGTCTTTTCTTCTCCGCTCGTCTTTCAAAAATCTTAATAAAACCTTGATGATATTCTCAATCCCCCATGGTATACTCAGGGAGAATTTGATAGAAATGCATCCTTTTGGAGGTGGCCGCCATGACGGATTCCTTCACCTTTTCTCTCTCCCCTCTGGACACCGAAACCCTGCTCCCCCAGCTCGCCGCGGCGCTGGAAAAGCGAGTGGAGCTTCACTCCCGTCAGCGACTCCCCGGCCTGTGGCAGGTCACCCACAAGCTCTCGAACGCAGAGCGTGGCTCTCAGCCTGTGGCAACCCATCGCAAACGTCTGCGCCAGTTTTTAGGGCTCCTACTCTGGGTGCTGGGCCTACTGATGTTGGCCCCCGGACTCATCGACCCCCAGGAACTGTTTGTCCCGCTGATAGCAGGAGCCTGTGCCTTCTTCTTGGGCCAGCTGACCCTCTGGCTCTACCAGCGCACCCTGCTGGCCATTCTGGACCTGGCCTGTGGTCTCTTCCTGTGCATGTCTGCCCTGGGCGCTCCCAATCAGATGCTGGGTTTGCTGTGGGCAGCGGTTCCCTGTCTGCTGGTGAGTGTCGCCGTCCTGCCCTCTCGGCGGCGTCAACGCACCACCCCCTTTGAGAAAGAGGCACGGAACCTTCTTGCCAAGTACCAGGACTTCAAGCCCCACACCATCCAAGTGGTATTTGACCACCAGGGCCTCACCGTGTCCTTGCCAAAGGACAACCCCAGCGTATACCCCTATTCCACTGTGTCCTTCTTTGTGGAGACCCCTGATCTGCTTCTCCCCTTTTTCCAGGACACGGTGCTTCTCCTGCCCAAGTATGATCTGACCACCGGGACCATGGAGCAACTGCGCACCATGCTGGCCCAACAGGCCCCCTATGAAATTCTGGAATAATCCCTGGATTTTTGGTTCTCTCCCTGGAGCAATTGGAGCAAGGACACGCAGAGCCAACCATGGACTTTGCATATTACTTTTCCGTGGTCTTCTCATAATGACCATACACGTTTTCAAGCCACCCGCCCTTCTCTCTGGGACAGGTGGCTCATTCTATTTTTCTATCTACTCTCTCCCCTGATACTCGCTTTTCACGATTTCAAACATCTCCTCTGGGGTCTCCTGGCATCCCTTTTCCAGCCACAGCTTGATGATACTGGTCAGACCGCTTTTGAAAAACTCCATGTGATAGCGAATAAAGCGGTTTTGGATAAGTTGCCCCGCCCCCCTCTCCATTCCGCCTGGAAATTTAGGATGAAACCAGGGCCCTGATGTGGTACAATACCTGTATCCTGCAACAGAAGGGAAATCATTGAAATGACAAAGATCTTGTTTGTATGTCACGGCAACATCTGTCGAAGCCCCATGGCGGAATTCGTGATGAAACATCTGGTCAAAGAGGCCGGGGTAGCGGAGCAGTTCTCCATTGCCTCCGCTGCCACCAGCACCGAAGAGATCGGCAACCCCGTCTATCCCCCTGCCGCCCGCACCCTGGCCGCCCACGGTGTCCCCTGCTCCGGCCACGCCGCCCGCCAATTGCGCAAAGCGGACTATGAGGTCTATGATCTGCTCATTGGTATGGACGACGCCAACATCCGCAACATGCAGCGCATGTGCGGCGGCGACCCCCAGGGGAAAATTCACCAGCTTCTGGACTACACAGACCGTCCGGGAGAGGTGGCAGACCCCTGGTACACCGGCAACTTCGAGGCCACTTGGCGGGATGTATGGGAGGGCTGCAACGGCCTTCTGGCACAGCTGCGCCAGCACTAATATCACCTGGGCAACGTAAAACCGGCTGCGGAGAGTTCTCCGCAGCCGGTTAATTTCATCTTATGGGAGTTGGTTTAGCCCTCGTCCTCAATGAGGCCGTATCCGCCGTCGTTGCGCTGATACACCACGGAGAAGGCACCCGTGTCATCGTTCTTGAAGGCGAAGAAGGTGTGGCCCAGCAGATCCATCTGCAAGATGGCCTCGTCCACCGTCATGGGCTTGATGGGGAACTTCTTGGTGCGAACCACCTCGAACTTGCTCTCCTCCACCACGTCGGGAACAAAGGTGGACTGCTCTTCCTGGGGAATCACACGGGTAAAGGCATCCTGACGCAGACGCTTCTCCAGACGGGTCTTATGCTTGCGCAGCTGACGCTCCATGGACGTGACGGCGGCATCCACCGATGCGAACATATCGGAGGTGCTCTCCGCCACACGCAGAATCGTGGCCCCGGAGCGAATGGTCAGCTCTACCTTGTTCCGGTCCTTCTCCACCGAGAAGACCAGATTGGCCTCGCTGTCCGTCTTGAAGTAACGCTCCAGCTTTCCCACCTTTTTCTCTGCATAGTTGTGCAGAGCCTTGGGCAGATGGACCTTCTTTTCCGTAAAGGTAAACTTCATGTGCTTCAGCTCCTTTCGCCCCCCACCAGGAGGGCGTATCATTGGGAGGTTCTCTCCTTGTTAAAGAGTATAACACATTTCCTTTGCGGACGCTATACCTTTATGAAAATTTCACAATTTCTTTTTCTTATTACAGTGTGCCACAGGCATGGCGGGTGACATGGCAGCCCAGGTTCACCACACAGGGCAGCCCGGCAATGTGGGTGCCAAAGGGCTCGATGGCCACCGTGAGAGCGGTGGTGGTGCCACCCATGCCCTGGGGCCCAATGCCCAGACGGTTGATGCGCTCCAGAAGACGCTGCTCCATCTCCCGGTAGAAGGGGTCGGCGTTCCACTCCCCCGCCGGGCGCAGAAGAGCCCGCTTGGCCAGAATGGCGGCCTTCTCCGAGGTGCCGCCCAGGCCCACGCCCACCACCACAGGGGGACAGGGGTTGGACCCAGCCTGAGACACGGACTCCACGATGAAGTTCTCCACCTGCTCCTGGGTCACAGAGGGGTTGAACATCTTCATCTTGGTCATGTTCTCGCTGCCAAAACCCTTGGGGGCCACGGTGATCTCCACCTGGTCTCCAGGCACCATCTGCAAATGAAGGATGGCAGGGGTGTTGTTCTGGGTATTCACCCGGCGCAGGGGGTCCCCCACCACAGACAGGCGGAGATGGCCTTGGACGTAGCCCTCCGCTACACCCTGGTTCACTGCCTCCTCCAGGCTGCCGCCTGTGAGGTGGCAGTCCTGGCCCCAGTTGACAAACACCACGGCCATGCCGGTGTCCTGGCAGATGGGCAGCCCCTTCTCCTGGGCGAACTCGTAGTTCTCCCGCAGGTCGCCCAGGATAGCCTGTCCCACGGGAGATGCCTCCGCCTTGCACGCCTCACAGATGGCGTTGCGCAAATCCTGAGGCAAAATGGTATTGGCCTGAATGCACAGCTCCCGCACCAGCTGGGAGACCTGCTCATTTGTAATTTCTTTCATCATCTCTCCACCTCTCGTCCGTCAATGAATACATGGGTCACCTGGCTGCGCCAATCCAAAGGAGGACCGTCCAGCACCACCAAATCCGCATCCTTGCCCTGGGTGATGGAGCCCAAGCGGTGGTCCACCCCGGCAATACAGGCGGCGTTGATGGTGATGGCCGCCAAAGCGTCCTCCTCTTCCATCCCGTGTCGGGCTGCCATGGCCGCACACAGCAACAGCTGGGGCGCTGTGGTCTCCGGGTGGTCGGTGCAGATGGCCACCCGTACACCTGCCTTGGTCAGAAGCGCCGCGTTCTCCAAAGTCATCTGGCGCAGCTCCCCCTTGGAGCGGTCAGTAAGGATGGGGCCGGTAATCACCGGCACCTCCTCCCGGGCCAGGTAGTCGGCGATCAAATACCCCTCGGTGCCGTGGACGATGGCATAGTCCAGCCCGAACTCCTTGGCAATGCGCACCGCCGTGGCGATGTCGTCGGCCCGGTGCACGTGGAAGTGAGCGGGCACCTCCCCCGCCACCACCGGGCGCAGGGCGTCCAGACAGGGGTCGAAGCTGGGCATCTCCTCCTGTGGGTCGGCCTGCGCCGTGGCCCACTTCAACTGATACTCGGATGCCCGGGCCAGCAGCTCCCGAATCACTGCCGCCGTGCCCATACGAGTGGCTGGCCATCCGTCTCGCCCCTTGGGGTTTTCCCCCAGGGAGAACTTCATGGCCGCCGGGGCCTGCACCACCATCTCGTCCACAATACGGCCCGCCGTCTTCATCAGCACCGCCTGGCCTGCAATGGGGTTGGTGGAGCCGGGGTGCACCATCACGCAGGTCACCCCTGCCTCTCTGGCCTCCTTCACATAGGGGTCCATGGGGTTGACCCCGTCCAGCACCCGGATGTTGGGGGTACACACCTGGGAGGTCTCATTGAGGTCCTCCCCGTCGCACCCACATAGCCCCAGGTGGCAGTGGATGTCCATCAGTCCCGGCAAAACATGCCCTCCTCGGGCATCCACAGCGTTCCCCAGCTCGGCCCCATCGGGCAGCTGGTCCATACGCCCCACCTGCTGGATTTTTCCGTTCTCCACCCGGATATAGCCGTTGTCTATGGTCTTGCCCTCCATGGTGTGGATGACTCCGTTGAGAATCATCAAGACGCATCCCTCCTCTCGACCGAATTTTTCCTCTTTGTTTGCTATACTCTCTTGTGCGGTATCACCGCAGCATGGGAACCCCCATGCAGTCATTCCATTCTCCCGCGCAACAAAACCTCTGGGCTTCCCCTCTCCGGGGGAAGCCACTTTTTATGCAAAAAAACAGGGCGGGCTTTGGCGCCCGCCCCTATGAGAGCATGGAATCAGCGGCGGCCTCGACGGCTGCTGCGCTTTTCATTCATATGCAGCTCAGACAGCTTGCTGTCCGAACTGGCCATAAACTGTTTGAGCTGATCCTCAAAGCTCACGGGCCCCTTGGGCTGAGGCGGTGCTGCCTGGAAGCTGCTCACGCCAGGTCGGCGGCTGGGACGGCGCTCCCCACCGTTCTCACTCCGATGCCCCGCAGGCCGGGCGTTGGGACGGCGCTCCGGACGGGCCGGAGGAGGAAGCACTTGCTTCATCGACAGGTTGATACGATTGTTTTCGTCAATGCCGATGACCTTCACCGTTACCGCCTGGCCCTCATTGAGATGCTCGTGAATGTCGTTGACATAGGTGTAAGCAATCTCAGAAATGTGGACGAGGCCGGAACGGTTCTCCGGCAGCGAAACAAATGCGCCAAACTTGGTGATCCCAGTCACCTTTCCTTCCAGAATGGATCCAACTTCAAACCCCATAAACTTTTCTTTTCCCTCTCCCTGTGATTTCAGGACGCGGGTTTGCGCCCCGTTTTTATTTGGACGTATCCACAAAGCAGATCTCGCCCGGCTCCATCAGCCCCAACATGGCTCTGGCAATGTCCGCCAAGTAATTGGGGTCACTGCTGTGCTGAATGTCGTCGGTGAGCGCGGCGTTTTCCTCTTTCTGCTGCTGTACCTGCTGGGCCAGCTCGTCTCTTTTGTCCTGAGCTGCCATCAGCTGGCTTCTCATGGACAGCAGTCCGATGGCGCCAGCGACCAGGAGCACCAGCACCAACAGTTTTGTACCAATGCCTGCTCGTTTGACTTTCACTATGGTCGGCCTCCTTTTCTGCCTGTGCATCAACGTCATATACGATGTTTATTTTATACCATTTCAACCATTTTTGAAAGTCCTTTTTTTGATTTTTCAAAACTTTTTTTGTTTTCCCAGCCGCACACACGGCAGGTGTCAAAAAAAATCGAACAATCCCGTGAATCCACTGAAAACTTCGAACAAAAATGGGGAGCAAAATGCGGCTGGCCGTGGTCAGGTACACCACGCCGCCCAGCAAAAATGCCCCGCCATGGTAGATGCGCACCACCCCGTTGCCCAAAACCAGGGCGTGGAGAAACACAGCTACCGCCGTCCAAATCCAGAATATGACATCCAACAGAAACCACAGCCAGCGCCACGGGCAACTCCGGCGTATCCCCCGCATGGCGTCATATAACACACCCAGGCCCAGGCCCAGCAAGAAACCTTGTCCGAGCACCTGGGCCTGGGTCATGACATTGATCCCCATACCTTATCGAAGCAGCCGGGAGAAAAAGCCTCCTACATTTCGCTCTGCCCGCTCCTCATAACTCAAGGCGTCGATCTTCCCTTCCACCTTCAGATCGCCGCCGTCCAGGGACAGCTTTTCAATGTGAAGCCCTTCTCCACTGACCACCAACATCCCCTGGGTGGTGGAGAGCACGATGTTGGTGTCGTCAAACCGCTCCACATCCTCCACCCCGGACACAGTCAGGCCTCTGCGGTCCTCCATCGTCACGTGATGGCGGGCCGCTGCCGCTACCTCATATCCCATGCAACCACTCCTCTTTCCTTGGATGGTTCATGTATATGGGGTTTGTCCCGGGATTATGCCTCTCCAGACTCCTGAGGATCTTCCACTTCTTGAAGCTCCTTCCCCGGCAGACGCTGGCGCAGGTCGTACTTCAAAATGGTGTACACCACCGCCGTGAGGGGGACACTGATGACCAGGCCAATAAAGCCCAGCAAGCTGCTGCCCACCGTCACCGCTGCCAGCACCCAGATTCCGGGCAGGCCCAGAGAGGTACCCACCACCCGGGGATAGATGAGGTTGCCCTCCAACTGCTGGAGCACCGCCAGGAACACCAAAAACCAGAACGCCTTGATGGGGCTGATCATGGCCAGCAGCAGCGCCGCCAACACGGCCCCGATGTAGGCGCCTGCCACCGGAATCAGCGCAGAGACGCCGATAATCACCGAAATCAGGGGTGCATAGTCAAAGCGGAACACCACCATCCCGATAAAACACAAGCTGCCCAAAATACAAGCCTCAATGAGCTGACCGGAAACGTATTTGGTGAAGGTATCTGCCGTCAGACGCACCACGGCCAGCACACGCTTGGCAATGGATTCGGGCAGGTACACCACCACCAGGCGGCGGCACTGCGCGGTGAGCTTGGGGCCGCCGGAGAGCATATACACCGAGAACACAAAGGAGATCACCGTGGTCACCACCGCCGACACCAGAGAGCTGGTGGCAGAAATCAGGTGCGGCACCGTGCCCGTCAGGGTATCCAGCACCTGGTTGAGGGCATCGCCCAGGATATCGTTGATCTTATCCGGTAGATTCAGCTTGGCCAGATTCTCCAGAGAGAGGCGCTGGGTGATAAAATCAATCACTTCCTGCAAGTTTTCAGCATAGATGTTCATGTTGCCCACAAAGCGCTGGATGCTGCGGGTCAGCTCCGGCACCACCAGGGAGATGAGCACACCGATGACGGCAAACAGCATCACATAGGCGGTAGCCACTGCCAAAGGTCGGGCCAGCTTCTCTCCCCTCTTGCCCAGACCCTTGGTATAGAGGCGGGCAAAGAAGTTGCAGGGACGGCTGAGGATAAAGGCAATGGCAAAGCCGATGAAAATGGGACGGAAGGCCAGCAGCACACCGGAACACCAGTCCAGCACCACGTCGATCTTCACAATCACCACCACCAACGCTACCACATAGGTGATGAGCAACAACAATTTTCGAAACACTCCGTTGTCCAACGTCAGCACTCCTTTGCTTTCATTGTTCTCTCACAGTGTACCATTATACCTCTCTTGCGTCAATGAATACCAGAAGATGCTAATCTTGCCGTCAGAACGAGTTGTGCACGTCGTCGCCTCGGGCCTGTTCCAGATTCATCAGCTTCTTGCGGGCTGCCGAGTGGGTGAGCATGGCGGCCAACAGCTCGTTGTCCTGGGTCTCAATGGCCCGGCGGTAGGCGGCCAAGCGGCCCTCCAGCCGTTTCACCGTCCGGCTCAGAGCCTCCCGATTGAGAGAAAACAGCTGGGTCCACAGTGCCACATCCAGAGCTGCCACTCGGGTGCAGTCACGGAAGGAGCCGCCCTCAAAGCCCCGACAGGAGAACAGCTCCTCATCGTCGCACACCGACAGGGCTATGATATGCATCAGCTGGCTGGTGTAGGCGATCATCTCGTCATGGCGCTCCGGGGTGGTACGAATCACATCCCGGAACTGACAGAACCGAGCCATGCGCTCCACCAGGTCCACGTGCTCTTGACGCACTCCCTCCGGGGGCGTCATGATAAAGTGGGTGTTCCGGAACAGCCCCGCTTCGGCGTTGTCAATGCCCGAGACCTCCTTACCCGCCATGGGGTGGCAGCCGATGAAGTCCACATTGTCGGGCAGACACTGGGCCCCGTCCATAATGGCCCGCTTGATGCCGCACACGTCCACAATGACACTGCCCGGTTTAAAGTGGCTGCGGTGCTCCTCCAAAAAAGACACGATACCCTGAGGGTCCTGGGCCAGAATCACCACGTCCGCCCCGGGAAGCTCTTCCGCTGCGTCATAGGTCACCCGGTCCGCTGCGTGCCGCTCCACCGCCTTCTGATAGGTAGAGGCAGAGCGCACCACGCCCACCACCTCATAGTCCTCAAACCCCTGTAAGGCCATGGCCATGGACCCGCCAATCAGGCCCAATCCCACCACCACAATTCGTTTCTCTGCCATTGGTACTTCCTTCCCTTCTTGGGTGTTTCCTTTCTTTGCAGTTTAGCACTTTCAATCGTAAAAGTCAATGGACAATCTCACTTGCACCTAACCGTTTCCTATGCTACTATATTTATACCCGATTTTCATAGAAAAAGGAGCGTCTTTCATGGCTTTTCACATCACCACCCCCGAATTTTCTCAGACCATCCAACAGGCTCTGGACACCCTGCACCCCAACTGTGATCCTGAAAAGCCCAATCTGCACCTGTGTCCCCGCCTCGTCTCCTGCGACGGCCCCTCCCTCTCCGTGGAGTTGGAGTACGACACCAAGGCCTGGACTTCCAATCCCATGGGCATTGTGCACGGCGGCGTGCTGGCCCTCATGCTGGACAATGCCATGGGCCTGACCTGCTACTGCATCTACGGCCACTTCACCCCCACCATCTCCATGAATCTCACCTATGCCCGGCCTGTGGCCCTCAACGAGACGGTTCGGCTCCGGGTCACCACCCTCTTGGCAGGCGGCACCACCGCTCAGCTCCAGGCCCAAATCTATCTTCCCGGACAAGAGGAGCGGGTTCTGGTCTCTGCCTCCGGTGTGTACTGTTCCCGAACTCGGTCGTAAAGCCATGTGCTTTTTATTGACTTCTCTGCACTGTGGTGGTAACGTATTTGATAAGATTATGACCATTTGTTTCAGGAGCACTTCATATGGACAAAGAGCATACACAGGGAACGTCATCCCCAAAATCAGAGGCCACCAAACAGCGTCTCTCTGAAATCTCCTATCAATTATTTAAGGAACAGGGCTTCGAGCAAGTGGGCGTGCGGGATATTGCCGCCAAGGCCGGTATGACCACCGGAGCCTTCTACTATTACTTTAAAAGTAAAGCCGATATTCTCAATCATCACGCCAAGATGCGGGCCCGATGGCTGTTCCATCAGGTCCCGGGTATGCTGGAGGGGCTCTCTCCCCTGGAAAAAATCCGGCAGTTTTTAGGCAGCTATCTGTGCGAGGTCTTTTTGGATGAAGGTTGGGAGCTGTGCGAGAGCCGCATGTTTGCCCGGTACTATGACAAGCGGGAGAGCTCGGGGCTGGCCTCCACCATCCGCCTATACTGCGAAGAGGCCAAAGAGCAGGGTCTCTTAATCCCCGACTGTGACGTGGACCAGATGGCCGGCGACCTGGTACTGGCGTGCCGGGGCGTGGAGTACGACTGGTGTCTGCGCCACGGCGGCTATGATATTCATCAGCGGATGTTCCGTCTGGTGGACATGGTACTCAGCCACTACACAAAAGCTTAACCAAAATAGACAGCACCCTGTATCCTGGAGCAATCCGGATACGGGGTGCTGTTTCATATTATCGTCTTTTTTCTGTGCGGATGCGCTCCACGTCATAGGTGCGCACAAACCCCGACACGTCCGCCCCGGTCTCCACACAGCGGAAGAAGATCTCCCCGCAAGCTCTGCTGTCGCTTCCGGCGTGGTGGTGGTCCAGCTCCAGGCCGAAGTAATCGCACAGGGTATTGAGCTTGTGGTTGGGGGACTGGGGAATGAGCCGACGGCTCATCTGACAGGTGCAGGCATAGGGCACCCGCTTATGCCAGGTCAGGCCATAGTCCCGCAGGCACTTGGCCAACACCGACATGTCAAAGGGCGCATTATGGGCCACCAGCATTCCCTGCTCCAAAATGGGACGTATGGTCTCCCACAGCTGGGGAAAGGTGGGCTCATGGGCCACCATCTCCGGGGTAATTCCGGTGAGCTCCACGTTGAAGGGCTCAAACTCCTCCTCCGGATTGACCAGGGAATAGAACTCCTCCACCACCTGCCCCCGCTCCATCACGGTAATACCAACCGCACTCATACGGTCGTTGAGGGAGTTGGGGGTCTCTACATCAAAGGCAACAACTCTCTGGGACATCTCTCACAGGCCTCTCTTTATATTTTTCACTGCCGGCCATTCTACCACAGATTTTCCGTCCCGTCTACCTCACAGCCGTTCCTGCCACTGGGCTTCCCGGAACCCCACCAGCACAAAGTCCTCCCCCACCACCAGGGGACGCTTGACCAGCATACCATCGCTGGCCAGCAGCTGATACTGCTCCTCCTCAGACATGGTGGGCAGGCGGTCTTTCAGCCCCAGGGCTTTGTAGGCCAGACCGGAGGTGTTGAAAAACTTCTTCAAAGGCAGGCCGCTCTTCTCATGCCACGCCTTCAACTCCTCCGCTGTGGGATTCTCCTCCTTGATGTTCCGGGCCTCATAGGCCACGCCCCGCTCATCCAGCCAGGCTTTGGCCTTCTTACAGGTGGTACAGGGGGGATATTGCAAAAACAACACGCTCATAAATCATTCTCCTTTTACTGGCTCTCCCGCCCCTGATACGGAGGGCAGAGATACCGCTGTTTGTTCCGGGTGGCCTTTCCGTACTCAATGGCCTCCACGGGGCACTTGGAGATGCAGGCCATGCAGTGGGTACACTGGGCGCCCCACACGGGCTTTCCATTCTCCAGACGGATGTTATTGAGGGGACACACATGCTGGCACTTGCCGCAAGAGATACAGATGTCCTTGGCATAAAACTTCTTGGCTTTGGCATAGAAGCGATAAAACGCCTGGTTGACCACGCCTGATTTCAGGCTGTCCCACTTCCCCACAGAAATGGGCGGGAAGGACTTGCCCTCCTCCATCCACTGTTCCCCCTGCTGCAATGTGGCCACCGCCTTTTGCCGCATGGTCTCAGCCTGGGCAGGGTCGGGGGGCGTAAACATCACCAGATAGTTATCCGGCATCACCACCTGCAAGGTTCCCCGGTAGGTCAGGGCCTTACGCTGGCACAGCTCTTGAAGTTTGAGCTCTGCATTGCCCACCTCTCCACCGCAGGTCATGACGAAGTAGGCGTCTCGACTGCCGCTGAAATGGCCGCTGATGATAAAATCTTCCACAATTCTGGGAATCTGCCAGCAGTAGATGGGCATGACAAACACCCAGGGCTTCTCTGATTGCAGCTCGGCTGCCACACCGTGGCGAATATAGTAGAAGGTGTCCAGCAGGTCATCCTTTCGGTGGTCCGCCAGCCACTCCGCACAAAATTGGCTGTTTCCTGTGGCCGAAAAATAAACAATCATATTCTTTCCTCCAAGGGATCCTTCCCTCTCTCCTTACGCACACAGTAACCGAATTTGGCCCCGGTGTCAATGTTCCAAAGAGAAAAAACTACACATAAACTTCCTGTGAAACCGTGTGAAATCTGTGCGTATCGGGAGGAATATTTCCGTTTCGTTCAGAGTTCGGCCTGTATATGGGTTTGCAGCACCCCTGCCACCGCCGCCAGGGTGTCGTCGGGCAGCATCCCATACTCCCCATACTGGGCAGCGGCAGCATCTCCCGCCGCCCCGTGGAGGTACACCGCCCAAGCCACCAGCTCCCCGGGACAGGAAACACATCCCGTCAGCTGTTTTTGGCCCAGCAGCGAGGCAATCATCCCCGCCAGAATGTCCCCGCTGCCTCCCTTGGCCATGCCGGGATTCCCGGTGGTGTTGCGCCACACCCTGCCCTGAGGGTCCACGGTGAGGGTCTCGTGGCCTTTGAGCACCACCACGCAGCCCGTGTCCTGGGCCAGCTGAGCCGCCTGCTCCACCCGGTCATTAAGCGGCAGCGAACATCCGGCTAAGCGGGCAAACTCTCCATCGTGGGGCGTGAGGACGGTGAGCCCCGTTCGAGCCCTGAGCCGTTGGGCCTGCCCTTCCAGGGCGTTGAGACCGTCCGCATCCAACACCAGCGGTCCCTCCACCTCTTCCATCAGGCGGAAAACGAGCTGCTGGGCCCGGGTACTGCGCCCCATCCCTGGGCCCGCCAGCACCACATCACAGCTACGGGCGCGCTCCACCAACTGCTCCGGATCGTCGGGCAGCGGGAAGGGCATGGCACTGGAGCACCGGGTGGCTACCACGGGATACACATCTCTGGGCACACCCAGATACACCAGGCCTGCTCCGCTGCGCAGCGCTCCCTGGGCGGCAAACACCGGAGCCCCGGTATACCCTTCACTGCCCGCCACAATCAGAAGTTTTCCGTAGTCCCCCTTGTGGCTGTCCCGCTCCCGCCGGGGCAGCCGGACCATCTCATTTGTCACCAATCGTTCTTCTCTCACGGCTTCTCTCCCCCTTCCATCAGCTTGCCCACAATATAGGAATAGTTCTCCCGTCGGTGTGGGAGAAGGCAAGCGCTGCAATCCTTTACACCCTCCGGGGTATAGGTGAAGTTCCCACCGCACTTCTCCCCCATGAGATACAGAGGGCAGTAGCAAAACAGGCAGTTAAACTCCTCCGGGTTCTGGGTGGGATGACAGGGAAAGAACTCACAGCTGGTATGTGAGAAAAACTCATAGTTATGTGAAGACTTATTATTACTCATTGTAGTCCTCCAAATATCTCGCCCACCAGCTGCGTCTGCTCCTGGGTAGGCTCCCAGCCGAAGGTGATCTCCACCACACAGTCCTGATAGCACAGCAGGTAGGTTCTCAGGCGTCCATGGTCCGTCTCTCGATAGGCCTCCTGCGCCAACCAGGGAGATGGGTCCACCTGCTCATGGTCTGCCCACAGCATCTCGTCCCGGCACAGGTCATACAAAATGGGGAGCTTCACCAAGGTCACCGTATACATCACGGTGTCCATGTCCTCCTCTGGCCCCGTCTCCTCCTTGGAAACTTGCCAGCCCTGATACTGCCCCAGGACCAGAGATTCCTCCCCGTCCCGGCTGACCCAAAACTCCTGGTCCCCCACATCTCCCCGCAGCTGCTCCACCGTCAGGGGCAGCCCATCGGGAAATTGGCTCCACCAGCTGTCTGCCGCCGTGGGGGAAAACCAGTCCAGGCGCATATAGCCAAAGGTTATGACACTGGTATAGGCCATGATAAGGAAGAAGTACAACGCCGATGTCACCAGCTCATTGGTACCCCAGGATGCCTTTCGCCTTCTCAGCACATCCCGCATCCACAGCACCAAATTCCACCCGATTCCAAACAATAGCACCGTAACGAGGACGAACAGGCGGGCATTGGCCCATGGTTTCAACACCAAGGTAGCCACAAATCCAGCCAGCAACAAGACCACATACCCCAGCAGGACCCAACGTGTGACTCTGCCCCACGGCCCAGTATCCAGCCACTCCCCCTGAGCTGCCAGTTTCTTGGCCTTCCGATGCCACAGTTCATACGACAGGAGCTCTGCCCCGATGGCCACAAAGAGCAGGAATCCCTCCAAAATCCACTCCCCCCGACTGGACAGTGTCCACAAGGGCAGCTCCGAAAAGCCCCATAGGCTGACCAGCAGAAAGAGCGCTATCAGGGCAAAGGCGACACGGTAGACCCTCAAAGCCCCCTGTTTCAAGGCCCGGTGCATCCCCTCCACATAGGCCACCGGATCGGTCTCCATGGGCAGAGGGTGCGCCGACCAGTTATAAAACACCTGCATGGTGGGAGTCTCCACCGTCAGCTTCCACCCCGTGTGCTCCCCCAGCTCTGCCAGGTCCTCCACCTGTTGGCTGGGCTGGGGCTCATACGCATCCTGATCGAGATAGGTAACCCACACATGCGCGGTGCGGGGTTCCACTCGCCGGAACGTCCACCAAATGCCAAAGACATTCTCCAGCACCCAGCCCTCCCGGGCTTGTTTCTCCAAATAGCGAATGGTCGCACCGGAATCGAAAAACGCCAATCGCTTCCAGGTTCGTTTCCGTGTTTTCATGAGCGCTCCTCCTCTCCCATGATCTGTCGGTAGTCCCGGGCCTGGGCACAGATGCGGGCATATTCCTGGTCCAACATCTCCTGCCCCTTGGGGGTGATGAGATAGCTGCGCCGCCGCCCCTCCACCCGGGTCTCCACAATGCATTCCGCCTCCAAAAACTGCTCCAACAGATTGTACAGCGTCCCCGACCCCACATGCACCCTGCCCTGGGTCATGGCAGGCACCTGGTCCAAAATGTCGATGCCGCACCGCTCCTCCCGTAGGCAGAGCAGTACATAAAACATCTGCTCGGACAGGGTCTGAAACTTGGCCCGTGCCATCCTCTCACCTCCTTATCTCGAACATCGAGATTCCTCACCCTCATTGTATTCTCGATGTTCGAGATTGTCAAGAAGATTCTACTTGACAGGAAACCGTACTACTCATATAATACAGTTAGAAAGTGTACTACACCTATAATACACTTTGGAAGGAAGTGATACACTATGGTGCGCTTTGACGACCTGCGCCTCCGGGATGGGGCCCCCATCTACCTACAGATTATGGAGCATCTGAAGGCGGGCATTGCCGCCGGAACCGTGCAGGATGGGGACGAGCTGCCCTCCCGGCGCACCCTCTCCGCCCTGCTGGGGGTCAACCCCAACACCATTCAAAAGGCCTTTCGTCTGCTGGAGGACGAGGGGCTCATCTCCTCCCGAACGGGAAGCAAGAGCTGTGTGTGTCTCTCCGATCAGCAGTCTCAGACCATGCAGCAGCAGCTGCCCAACACCCAGACCTTGGAGTATATTGAAAAAATGCGGGCCATGGGTCTCACCCGCAGCCAGACCATCGCCCTCATCGAGACCCTATGGAAGGAGGATGTCCCATGAGAAAAACTGGTTCCCTTCTCTATCTTACCGTCGCCGCCTCCTTTTGGCGGGTGCTGGTCATTCTGGCGGGAATGGCCGTGGTCCAGCTGGGGGTTGCTGTGGGGATACCCAAGGTCCTCCCGGAAAGCTACGGCGCACCTTATGTGTTTTCTCACTGGGCGTTCCGCCTTCCCGCCGCGGCGGCCTTGATTCTGGTGATGTACACCCTGATACGTTCCCATGGCAGTCGCCCTACTCAGACGGGTTACACCATGCTGCGCCTTCCCGTTTCCCCCACCCAGGTGTTTCTCAGCTATCTTGTGTACGCCGTGGCCGTTCTGCTGCTGTGCTGGTTTGCCCAACTGGCGGTGGTGGTGGCAGCCACCCAGCTGCTGGCCGCCCTGTACCCCGCTTTTGACTGGGGGAAACAGATGCTCTTCCTCACCAGTGTTCAAAGTGGCTATGTCCACGTCCTGCTCCCCCTGCTGGATGGGTGGAGTTGGGCCAGTACCACCATGATCTATGTGGGTCTCGGGTTCATCACTGCGGTGGGCATGGTGCGGAGCTGGCAGGGCAAGCTGCTGGTGTGGTCCTTCATCTTCCCCCTGGCCTTGTCCATCACGCCTCTGGAGCTGAGAAGTCATTCCTGGTCCACCGTGATGGCAGTGCTGCTCGTTGTGGGCTGCTGTGTGGAAGGAGGCCTTCTGGTTTTGAATCTGCGGAAAGGGGTGGGAGAATGAAATGGAAGCGCTATCTCCCTGTGGAGGCCAATGCCACCGTCCTTCGCCGGGGTTTTGTGGCTCTAACTGCATTCTCTCTGGTGTGCAGCCTGTCCTTTTTCAACGCTTACGCCCGCGCCCTTCCAGGCATCGAGCAAATTGCCGTCTCGTTTCCCGGTGTCCAAATGCCCCCCTTCTCCCTGCTGCTGGGGCCCAGCCTCTACGGCTTCTGGGTCTCCGCCCTGGCTATGGTGCCCCTGGCTGGGTACTTCTGGGCTCTGCACACCCGTCTGAGCCACAGTGTATACCTCATGCGGCGGCTCCCGGACCGCTGGGAGCTGGCCCGCCGCTGCCTCGCCCTCCCTGTGTTGGCGGCACTGTTCTTCCTGGGTCTATCCCTGGCGCTGTGGCTGCTGGACTTCGCCATCTATTGGACTCTCACCCCGGACCGTTTTCTCCCCTCCTCCCTTTGGGAGGCCCTGTGGAGCTAAGGAGGTTATCGTCATGCTGCAACTGAACCATGTAAGTAAGACCTATCATCTGACCACCCATGCCCTGCACCAGGTCAACCTCTCCATCGCCCCCGGCGAGATCGTAGGGCTGTTGGGGGAGAACGGAGCGGGCAAGACCACCCTGCTCAAGTGTATTCTGGGTCTCTTGTCCTATCAGGGCTCCATCACCCTGGACGGGGTACCCATCGGCCGGGACAACATCGCCCGTCTCAGCTTTGCCACCTGTGAGCACTCCTTTTTCCCCACTCTCACCCCCCAGGAGCACCGGGTCTTCTACCGGGAGCACTTCCCCACCTGGCGGGATCAGCGGTTTGAAGCCCTCATGGACTTCTTCCGCCTGCCGGGAAACCGTCCCCTGCGTGCCATGTCTGTGGGCCAGCAAAACCAGGTGGAGGTGATTTTGGCTCTGTGCCAAGGGGCAGACTACATTCTCATGGATGAACCCTTTGCCGGAAACGATGTATTCAACCGAGAGGACTTCTACAAGGTACTGCTGGGGATTCTGGAGCCCACCGAAACGGTCATCCTCTCCACTCACCTGCTCTCCGAGATCAACCACTTTGTCAGCCGGGCGGTACTGCTGTGGGATGGTCAGATTGTGGGGGACGTCTCCACCGCCGACCTGGATGAACAGGGATTGTCCATTCTGGACTATGTGAAAGAGAAGTACCACTATCAACCGGATCGGGTGAGCAACGCTCTTTCCCAGCTCAGCGGAGAGGAGGATGGCCTATGTGGAAACCGTTAGCGGCTTTTTGTCTGGTATTTGCCCTGTTGGCTGGATTCTTCGGCTACACAGTAGTGGAGGCCCTGGACGCCCAGGACGCTGTGTCCTTCACCGTGGAGCAGCAGATAGGGGACCCTGCTGCTGCCCAGGGATTCCAGTTAAACATTCCTACCTTTCAAAATTATGATATGGCCTGGGACACCACGCTAACCTTGGGCTCTACCCCCACCTGGAGCACAGACTATCGCTATGACCCCGGAAATATCAGCTGGTATACCCCTCAGGAGAGTTCTCCTATGCTGTCCATTGCTGTGGGAGACACCTCCATGTTCTATATTTCCGGTGACGATTGGTCCACCAACGTCATCGGCCAAGCCTATCGTGAGATCATTGAAGACGTGTCCACCCGAGCCCCTGCCAAGGGAAGCTACTCTGAAACCGTAGTACTGAGCGATTATCTGGATTATTATCCTGTGATTTTGTCTGATATCCCCCTGCCCGACTCTTACAGCTCCGGCTGGGAAACCTGGGATTTGACCCAAGCCCTCCGCATTCCTGTGGGCCAGGGAGATACCATACAAGTGGATTTGGAACTGGACCAGAATTTCGTCATCTCCTCTATTTACCTCTCCACGCCTCAGGCTCCCTCTCTATACAGCGAAGCAATCCTATCCAACGGCTATTATTATGTGCTTTTTAGCCCCGAACAACAGGATGGCACTCCGGTATCGGGTGCCTCTCCCTATGGGCTATACCGCATCCCCGCCTCTGGCGGCCAGGCTTTAGCTGCTCAAAACTGCACTCTGTGCTACCAAACCAGCGGCAAACCCCAACACCTGGCTTTGTCAGACGGCGGATACCACCTTCTCCTCATGGAGAACCTGGCGGAAAACAACTATCAATTTCTTCTGCTGGACACCCTCACCTATCAGCCGCTGCAGGAGATCCCCATCCAACTCCCAGATGAAAACCATACCTTTATCATCCAAGATTCGTATCTGGGGGTACTGTCCTTATCAGACGATTATCCCGCCCCTCTGGTTCAATCCCTGAACCTGTGGGCCAAAAATGACTTTGGCCTGTATGTACCCGTATTGGACTGCGACCTGACCCAGGCTCAATTTCCCCTTGGTGTATCGTTCCAAACCTACTATGATGGAGAGCGCCTGGTGATGGCCTCCTACCTTCAGACCTCTCCATCTGGCTATATGGTCACTCCATCTGTGTCGATAGCAGTATGTAACTCGGACGGCCTGGCGTATTCTGCCCGCTTTATCCACAGCCAGAGCATCACAGGATTGGTTCAGGTCCAGGACTATCGGCTCACCCTGACTCCGGTTTCCTGAAAAAATTTCCCCACACCGCTGTTTTTCTTCGGCAAGACGTGGTATAATAACAGCGGTACCAAAGGCACCCAATATACATGAATCGGAACAGGAGGTTTTCCCATGAACACTCGATTCCTGCGCTGCAAGCACTGCGGCAACATTGTCGGCGTCATCCACGACGCTGGTGTCCCCATCTTCTGCTGTGGACAGCCCATGGAGGAGCTGACCCCCAACACCGTAGAGGCCAGCGGCGAGAAGCATGTCCCCGTAGCCAGTGTGGAAAACGGCGTTCTCACCGTCCAGGTGGGTTCTGTGGAGCATCCCATGACCCCTGAGCACTTCATCATGTGGGTCTATGTGAAAACCGAGAACGGCGGCCACCGCATCCAGCTCAAGCCCGGCGACGCCCCCCGCGCCGTGTTCCATCTGGGCGACGAGAAGCCTGTGGCTGTGTACGCCTACTGCAACCTCCACGGCCTGTGGATGACCGAACTGTAACAGATACTCTCCCCCCTTAGATAAAAGGAGTGCGGACTGGTTGATTGACCAGTCCGCACTCCCTTTTCTTATTGTCCCGTCATAATGCGCAAGATTTCCCGGTCTGTCTCCCGCATACCCAGGCGTCCCAGGCGGGCCACCATGTTCAGAGTGTTCTCCACTCCTTTTTTCACAATGCCGTCCCCGTCGTAAAACTCGTGTCCGGCCTTGTACATCTCATAGCCCATCAGCCCCGCCTCCAGAGCCAGAGAGATTTTCGCCGCACAGGAGGCCTTGGCCCCGTCGCACACCATGCCGGACACCACGGCCAGAGAATTGACCAGGGTGTGAGCCACCCCGTCCAGGCCCATGCCGTCCAGATAGGCAATGGCGGCAGCGGCAGCACAAGCCGCATTCACCGCCCCGCAAAAGGCGGACAGACGGCCCAGGTTGGTCTTTTGGTGGACGGTGAGCAGATTGGACACCACCATGGCCCGATACATCCGCTCCTCCCCAATGCCCTTCATGGCCGCATATTCCATCACAGGCAGGGAGGCGGTGAGGCCCTGGTTTCCACTGCCCGAGACAATGACCACCGGCAACTCGCAGCCGCTCATACGGGCGTCAGACCCGGCCGCCGCCCGGGCACGCAACCGAGCTTTCCAGTCGTTTCCCGCCTGGGCCATCAGCTCTTTTCCGATCATGGCCCCGTAACAGCCCTCCAGTCCCTCCTGGGAGATGGCCCAGTTCAGCTGGGCCTGCTGCTGGATGGGCTGGCGGATGTCCTCCAGGTCCACGCTGTCGGCAAAGTCCAAAATGTCCTCCACCGTGAGCAGTTGCTGCAAAGGGTTTTCCTGCATTCCCTGGGGAACCTCCCGCTCTTGCAGAACCTGGCCGTTGCGGCTGACATGCACCAGGTTGGTGTGCTGGTCCACCATCCGCACTCGGGCCACATCGTCTCCCGTTCGGACCTCCACCAGGATGTCAAAGGGGTGGGTGGTGTCCAGAGGCAAAATGGTCACCCGCTCCTGGGCCAGATAGTCCTCCACCGCCTCCATATCCTGTTCCGTCACATGGGCGATGCACTCCAGCTGAGCCTCTGCCCGGGCAGCCACGGTTCCCACCGCTGCCGCCACCTCCAGGCCACGTCTGCCCCCGGTGTTGGGCACCACCACACTCTTGACGTTCTTAATGATGTTGCCGCTGACGTGGAGCTTCACCTGCTGGGGCAGCTGCCCCAGGGTCTGGCGAGCCACCGCGCAGGCATAGGCCACCGCAATTGGCTCGGTACACCCCATGGCGGGCTTTAACTCCTCTCGGAGGATTTGCACATACGCTTGATATCTCTCATCGGTCCGTTGCATGGAGTAGTCTCTCCTTATCTGGTGTTTTCTTCATTCTACCACAGGTCCCGCTCCACCGGAAGAGGCATTTCCCAGTCACTCCATGAGCAGCCCATACTTCTTGCGCATGCGCCGAATTTTCTTCAGCATGGGCTTGGCACAGAGCGATAAAAACACCACGGTGGACACCCCGTGGGTGATGTTTACAGGCACTCCCGCCACGTAGCAAGCCAGCACCGACTGCCAGGTCAGCCCCTCCAACACAGATAGGGCGGTGGAGCTGTCCAGCAATAGACCGTAGATGACCACGGTGGCCAAAAAACCATACACGCACACTCCCACCAGAGGGAGATCCCCCCGCCGCATCCGCTTTTCAAAGAGCAAACCCGCCAAGAAGCCTATGACGCCAAAAGCGAACATCTGCCAAGGGGTCCAAGGCCCCTGCCCAAAGAAAAAGTTGGACACAAACCCGGTCATGGCTCCCGTGAGGAATCCCGCCTCTGCCCCCAGCCCAATGCCCGCCACGATCACCAAGGCGGTCACCGGTTTGAAGTGGGGGAGCATGAAAAACACCGCCCGCCCTGCCGTGGCGATGACCACCAGAGAGGAGATGAGCACCAATTCCCTGGCCTGGGGTCGGCGGTCCTCAAAGGCAGCAAAGAATGGGAGCATCGCCGCCACAATGACACAGATAGAGATAAAATAGTAGCTACGCCCCTTCAAAAACACAATGCCAAAGGCGATAAGCAGCGGGATGAGCACCAAAATCACCCCAGCGGCCAACCTGGTCCGCCGTCCCATGCCCCGGACGGTGGGCACTGAGGCCAACTCCACCCGCTGGGTGTTCAGCAGCCGCCCTGCTCCCAAAAGAAGGGCCAACCCTGCCGCCCCTTGGCCGCAGGCAAACCCGGTCAGCTGCATATGGCTGAACACCGTCAGGTCCCAGAAGGTGTTTCCCTGGCCCAGAGAGGCGTTGAGTATCTCACTCAGGCGGACAAGCACCACCGCCGCCCCCGCCACAGAGAGCAGGGCCAGGAGGGCGGACAGCCGCACCGCCGCCGTGGCGCATTCCTTTCTCCGCCAGGCCAACAGGGCAGACAGCAGCAGCGCAGGAATAGAGAGCCCCGCTGCCAGCTGGGTCGCCCTCAGCCACACCAGCGTTCCCCCGTCCAGGGTCAGCAGCTGGGGTGCCTGCACCAGGTACAGCTGTCGAGCCAACTCCATACTCTCCCCCGCTCGCCACAGGGTGAACTGGTCTGTCAGGCCCTGATAGGCCAGTTCCGGGATGGAAAACCAGGGAGCAAAGGCGGCATTGGCCGCCATGGCCACACACAGCCACACCGCCGCCATCACCCAGCTGTCCGCCCCGGTGCCCATTTTCACTTGTCTTGCGTACATGCCCGCACCACATCCTCCACCGTCACCGCCTGCGGGAAGACCTCCCGTGCCATTAGATTGGCGGCGGTGGTGTAAAAATGATTGCCCAGGAAGAAGTCCCGGGCGGGCTTCTGGCACACCAGCTGGCCCCGGAACAGCAGCCCGCAGATATCCGCATAGGCGGCGCAGAACTCCACATCGTGGGAGACCATGAACACCGTCTTGCCCTGTTCGGTAAGCGCTCCCAGCACCTGGGCCAGGGTCTGTTTATAGCACCCGTCCAGCCCCTTGGTGGGCTCGTCCAACAGGAGAATCTCCGGGTCCAGCAGCAATACCTTGGCCAGAGCCGCCCGCTGCTGCTCTCCCCCGGACAAATCATAGGGGTGCTGGCCCAGCAGCCCCTCCAGCTGGGTCACACGGATGGCCTGGGCCAAGCGCTCCTCCCGCTCCTTTCTGGACAGGGGAAGCTCGTCCAGCAGCTCCTCCAGGTCTGCCCCCACCGTGTCCTGAACAAAGAGGCACTGGGGATTCTGGGGCAGAACTCCCAAAATCCCCCGCTCCAGAGGCCTGCCCCGCTTCCGCACTTGACCGCCAATGCGGATTTGGCCCCGGTAAGGGTGATTCTCTCCAGAGAAGAGGGAGAGAGCTGTGGTCTTACCCCCGCCGTTGCCGCCCATGAGGGCGTACAGCTGTCCTCTGGGCACCTGGAGGTTGAGCCCCTGGAGCACATCCGCCCCGTGGCGGTCATAGCGGAACCACACCTCTCTGGCCTCCAGGGCAAAGTCCCTGGGTGCGGGCTGGGTGTGGGGCTCCATGGGGGGCTGGGGCTTGTCCCGGTACTGCTCCAGCCAGGTCCGCCCCTCCTTCACTGTCATGGGGCAGGCCTCTCCCCCGTCCACCCGGTTGTAAATTTGCATGGGCACCGGGCAGCACACTGCCAGGGGGTGGTGAGCCAGAGCCCGCCCCACTTGCCGGGGGGAGCCGTCACAGAGGATTTTGCCCTCCTCCAGCACCACCACCCGGTCGGCCATGGGGAACACCTGGTCCAGGCGGTGCTCCACCACCACCACGGTCAGCCCCAGCTGCTGGTTGAGCCGCTGGAGGGTGTGGAGAAAGTCGGTGGCCGCCATGGGGTCCAACTGGGAGGTGGGCTCGTCCAGCACCAGCACCTGGGGGTGCATGGCCATCACCGAGGCCAGGTTGAGAAGCTGCTGTTCTCCGCCGGACAACTCCTCCACCTTCCGGTCAAACCAGCCCTGAAGGCCAAAATAGCTGGCCATCTCCGCCACCCGCAGCCGCATGTCTCCCAGCTCCAGCCCCAGGTTTTCCAGGCCGAAGGCCATCTCATGCCACACCTTGTCGGTGACCAGCTGCTGCTGGGGATTTTGCATCACAAAGCCAATCTCCCCCGCCTGGGTGCGCAAATCCACCTGGTGCAGCGGGGTTCCCTTGTAGAAAATCTCTCCGGTTTGGGTCCCGTGTGGGGTCAGTGCGCTTTTGAACTGGCGGATGAGGGTGGATTTCCCGCACCCGGACCGCCCGCAGATCACCACGAATTCCCCTGCCTCAATCTGGAGAGACACCTCTCGCAGCGCGGGGACCGACGCGTCGGGATAGGAGAAGGTCAAATTTTGCACATCCAATAACGCCATTTCAAATCCTCCACCAAGTTGAGTATCAAAGGCAGGGCGCACAGCACCCCGTAGAGGGCATAGCACACACAGGCCGGGACGGTGGCCCCGTTCAGCCGCCACACCGGGAAATACAGCATGTTTAGCTGTCCCGTGACCACCCCCGCCGCCACGCATCCAAAGCACAGGGCCATGCCTGCCGCCAAGGCGGTGGAACGCCCATCCCATCGGAAGGGATGGTATAGGGTGCGCCCCCGCAGGCCGTAGCCCCGGGCCCGCATGGAGTCAGCAGTGTCCACTGAGTGCTCCAGGGACCAGGTGACCAGGATGGACAGCACCCGCACCCCCTTTTTCAGCCGCTGCCATGGGGTGCCCTCCCCCACGTCCCGGCCCACACACCGCTGGGCTGCCATCACCCGCTTGGCCTGGGTCAAAAACAGGGGAAGAAAGCGCAGCACCATGGAGAAGATGAGGGCTAGGGCGGGAAAGCCCTTGCCAAAGAGGTACACCACCTTGTCCTCCGTCATCACGTCCTGCCAGGTGGCACACCACAAGATCACCACCCCCATCATCCCCCCGGTGCACAACCCGTACACCACAGACTCCAGGGTCACCGGGTTCCCCGAGGGCAGATAGCCCAGGATGGTGAGGCCCTGGTGGGAGAAGAGGGGATTGACCACCGCCGAGAGCACCACCACCGGAAGGGCCAGCAGGCACACCCGAACAAGTCCCCTCCCGCCCCGCAGGCGGAGGAGATAGGCAGCGGCGGCGACTCCCGACAATACCAACAGCACCGGGTGCATATAAAAGAGGGTAACCCCCAGCACCAAAAGGTAAAAGATGAAATTGATACCTGGATGACAGCGGGAAAACTCGTCCTTCACGCCGCCCTCTCCTCCTCTCTTACAAATCAAAGCCCAGATCGCAGGTGTACTTAAACTCGATGACGTCCCCGTTCTTCACCGTGTACTTGCTCACCCCGTAGTTGGGCTTGGTCCCATTGACGTAGTACATCCAGCCGGACCCGGCCCCACAGTCGAACTCATAGAGGTTGTTGATGCCCTCAATGTAATGGCTGCCAAAGCCGGGGGTGTACTCGTACTCCATGTGGATGCCGTAGGTCTGGGTGGCTCGGAGGAGTACGTCAAACACCGACTCTCCCTCCTCAAAGGAGATGGCCTTGCGGGACAAAATCACCCCGTCTGAGGGCACCAAACTTTCCTTCCCTGGAGTCAAGTCCTCCATGCGGCCCAAAATGGTCTTGCACTCAATGGAGAGATAGCAGGTGTTCACCTTGGGCGTGGGGGTCGGTTTTTTGGGGGGAGCGGGCGTGGCCTTCACCGCCGGCTTCTGGGTTGGCTTGGGGGTCGGCGCCGGCGTGGCTGCCGCTGTAGACGACTCCCCCCGGTCCTGACTCTGGGCGGGCTGCTGGGTCGCCGCCGGGGCCTCACTGGCCTGGGGTTCCCCAGAGGGCTGCTCGCTGGGGGCAAGACTCTCCTCCACCCCCACGGTGGGGGACACTGTGGGGGTGACCACAGCGCCCTGCTCCCCCGTGTTTCCACAGGCCGCCAAAGTCAGCAGCAGCAACAGGGAAAACAGGCACATCCATCGTTTCAAATGCTTCATAGGCTCTCCTCATACGCCGGAGGCTTTTTAGCCCCGGCTCTTTCTCTTACGGTCGCTCCAAACAGCGGCACACAGCCCCGCTGCGCTCATGCCCAGAATCACCAGAGATTCCACCAGGGGGCTGGCATCTCCGGTCTGGGGCACCTGGGAGTCCTCCTCCCCGCTGCCCGGATTCTCTCCGCTGTCTCCATCCTCTGTGGGGGGCGCGGGGGTCCACTGGGTCAGGTCAAAGAGGGTGTTCTCCCCTGCCACAAAGCGGCGGTAGGCCTCCAGGGCGTAGCCAATCTGCGCGGTGCCCATACCGTCAGGCTTGTCACTGCTCATAAAGGTGGTAAAGCCGGACTCCCGCTTGAACTGGTCCAGTTTGGTGACCAGATTGTAGTTGCCGTGGGTGAACCCGTTGTCCGGATCCAGAGGGTCGATGCCCGCCACCGCCAGGGCGGTGAGTACCTGGGCGGCGGTACAGCCGTTGTCATCCCCCTCATTGATGTAGCCGCAGTCGCTGGTCATCTGGCTGCGCAGGTACTCCAGCGCCCGGTCAAAGGCCAGGCCAACCCGCTCCATGTCCCGGTAGGGGGCCAGGGCCTGGAGGGTCATGGCGGTGACGTCCACACTCACCGTGTCCGCCGAAGACAGGCCAAACCCGCCGTTGGCATTTTGGAAGGTGAGAAGTTTCTCAATGAGGGTCTCCCGGGTCCACCGGGCATCCTGGGGCACCTCGTAGTCCTTGGTGTCCAGGGCCAACAGGGTGTAACTCATCATGTTGGAGGCCATGCGGTCCAGGTTGGGGTAGTTGTACAAGGCCTCAATGAGGTCCATCCCCGCCACGTCGGTGGGGTCCTTCCCCATGGCCAGCAGCGCCACCACCACACGGAAGTAGTCGGTGGGCAGCATTCTCCCGCCGCTTTCCAACTGCTGGGTGATGCTGGCGTAGTAGCTGTCCAAATCGCTCTGGCTGAGGCTGGCCCCGGCCCGGAGCAGCGTAAACAGGCTCCACTCGGCCCCATAGGTGTAATTGCCCTCCAGCTGGCTGTCCAGGTAGGACAGAGCGTGACGGATGTTATCCGTCACATATCGGTCAAAGTCCAGGTCCTCCACAGCGTCCGGCTGGGTCACCGTCACGGTGAACTGGATGGGCTTTGCTCCATGGGTGTCGTCCAGAGGGGTGCCCGTCACCGTCACCGTGCCCTGCTCCAGGGCAGAGAGGGTGTGAGTGGTGGTCATGGTGCCGGGGGTGCTGGTGACATAGTCGTTGACCTTCACAATCCCGTCCTGGCTGTAGGTCCAGGCAAACCGCTGGTTGGTGGCGTTTGCAGGAGTCACCAGCAGGTCCAGGTTCATGGACTCATACTGAGCCAGAGTGAGCGTGGTCTCCTCCATCTCCACCTGCTCCAGGGGATGCTTATACTCAAAGCGAATGGTAATGTCCTGGGTGGCTGCGGGGTTGTCCACGCTGGTGACGGTAAACCGGGCCGTGCCCGCCTTCTTGGGAACGATACCGTTGCCATACGTGGCCTGGAACTCCGCCACATCCGGGTCGTGGGACACCCACACCACGTCCTTGACGGTGGCGTTGTGGGGCTCAATGTTGATCTCATACCGCCGTTCCGGGTCGGTATCATGGGAGGTAATGCCCACGTACTGGTTTCCCAGACCGTTCCACCCCTCGATGTAGAACACCTCAGGATAGGTCACCGTCAGACCGGTCACGTCAATGCGCTGGGCGGTGGCCTGGAAGCTCACGGTGACCTGGGGGTTATCCGCCAGGGACACGGTAAAGGTGTGCATGGACTGGTCCTCGGCAAAGAACTCCAGGCCGTTCTCCCCATCCAGGGTATAGATGTAGGAGCCCTCAGTGGAGGTCATCTCCAGAGCCTGATTGGGGAGGGTGATGTACACCCCGTCCAGGCATCCCTTCACCGTCAGCTGCTGGGGCTGGGTGCCGCTCAAATGGATGGGCTCCTCCCCGGTGACAGGCCAGCCATCCTGGTACAGCTTCAGGTCGGTGACCTGGGTGGGCACCACCTTCAAGGTGAAGGTGGCCAGTTCCTGGGCCACATACCAGTCAGGGTTCTTGTCGTACACATAGGCTTGATACTCGCCCACAGAAGGATAAAACTTACCGCTGGAGGAAATGTGGATGGTGGAGGACTCCGAGCCTCCGTTTTGCTGGCTGCAGCTCCAATAGGTGCTCTGTCCCTCGGCTACGCCCTCCAGCACAAACCGCCCCTCATCCAGCGCGGAGAGCGTGAAGGTGTGGGTGTCGTCCCACTGGGTAATGCGCCCGTCCGTGTGGTAGAACACCACCGTGGGGGTGGTGGGCACTTCTCGAGGGGTGACGGTGACGGTGCATACGGCACTACAGGTGCCAGCCGTCACTGTAATTTGAGCGCTTCCCGCCTGGTGGGCCACCACCAGGCCGCTGTCATCCACGCTGACCACGTCGGGGGCACTGCTCTGCCACACCACAGCGTCGGTGGAGTCTGCCGGGGTTACCGTGGCGGTAAGCCGCACCCCCTGGCCCTCCTCCAGGTCCAGCTTGGTCTCACTCAGGGTAACGGACTGGGCGGCAATGCCCGTCACGGTCACCATCACCGTGGCCTTCACCGTCTCGTTGGCCTGGGCGGTGATGACGGTGGTGCCCTCTCCCACAGCCCGGACCACGCCCTGATCGGTGACCTGGGCCACGCGGGTGTCCTCACTGTACCACACCACGGTGTCGTTGCTCTCCTCCGGGATCACCGTGGCGGTGAGGGCCTGGGTCTGTCCCACCATCAGGGTCACTTCCCCGGGGGTCACGGTGATGTCGGTGGCGGGGACCTTCTGGGCCAGCAGTTGGGAGACAATCTGGGTCTGCTCGTTCACCTGCTCCTGGGTGGCCGTCCCATCCACCGCCACCTGCAACGCCTGCTCATAGACCTGGGCGTTGGCATCAATCTGGACCTGGGTCAGCTGGGCCAGGCTGGACACCAGCTTGTCCTTGTTGATCCCCAGAGCACCCTGTCCGCCCTCTGCGGCAGGCGGGATGTAGTCGGGAGTACCCTGGGCGCTGTCCTGGACATAAATGAGGCGAATCACTTCTCCCGCCTGTACCTGGTACTTGTTACCCACCTTGACGCTGTCCACAAAGGGCCACCAGGCTTTTTTGCCCCAGTTTACCTCGCCCACCGCTGGGCCATCGTTGGGAGTGACGGTGAAGCCGTACAGGGTGCTGTAGGTCACGCTGCCCCGGTCCTGATAGCCTCGTTGCAGCACGTCTACCAGGATATCTCCCTCCTCCAGTTCCACTTGGGTGGGGGGCAGATAGTACATGGTGCGGCCACTTTCGTCGGTGTACTCCATGGTCACCGTCACGGTCTGCGCTCCGATCCGGTTGACGTTCAGGGCCAACGCCCCGGATACCAGGGCCCACACCATGGCCAGGGTCAGCAGCAGACTCAGCCACCGCCGCCCCCTTCTTCTCGCTTCTGCTCTCATGTTCTCAAGTCCTTTCCTGGGAAATGAATATCAAAAAGCGGCTGCAACCCATGGTTGCAGCCGCTTTCAGGCAACACAAAAGGAAGGCCCGCCCATCGCCTTGGGCGCACCTTGGTCCCATCATATGCAGGTCTTCTGGCTCTGGCCTCATCGCCCTGGCCGTCTTCCCAGAAACTTCCGTTTCCAGTGACATATTGGCCAGCACTCTTCCATTACAGCGGCGGCTCCGCACAGGTTTTGCACCTGTTTCCCTTTTCAATCTGCCCGATCACAGATCACACATGTGGTTTATGCAATTATCTCTATTATACATGGCAGGCAGGCAAACGAAAAGGGGAATTTTGCACCCAGACCATTTCTAGTGATTTTATCCCCATACCCTCCGTTTACCTGGGCCAAACTGTTCTATTTCCACATAATATATTTTTCCATGACATTCTCCTTTTCTCTTTTGCAAAATTCCGGTATACTAAAAGCAAGAACCATACATTTCACGAGCTACAGAAAGAAGGTCACTGTATGCCATCTTATTTGGCTGACTACCATACCCACACCCACCTGTCCGGCGACTCCAAATCCCAGCTGTGGGAAAACCTCAACGCCGCCTGTCAGGCGGGGATTCCCGAACTGTGCATGACCGAGCACTGGAACCTCTTAAATCAGAGAGGGGAACGCCTTCCCACTCACTACGACTTTGATGCCGTACTGAATCAGTGGGCAGCGCTCAAAGACGACTGGGCCCACCGGGTGGAGGTACGGGTGGGCATCGAGCTGGGCAACAGCACCGTGGACACCGCCGCCGTCCAGGCCTGTCTGAACTTTCCCGAGCTGGACTTTGTCATCGGCTCCCTCCACTCCGTGAGCCTGGACCTGGGGGGCATCGGTATTTTCACCTATGCCAAGTCCTGCACCGACCCCCAACGGGCCAACGCCGTTTTGGAGGACTACATCCGGCAGATGGAGGAGCTGGTGGAGGACGGCACCTTTGACGTACTGGGCCATATCATCTATCCCCTGCGCTACTTCTCCCCCGACTTCCACCTCACCCTGGACCCCTGGCGGGACCGGCTGGACGAGATTCTCCGCCGGGTCATCCACAGCGGCAAAGGAATTGAGCTGAACACCACCCAGGGCACCACCGTCCGCCAGTGGCTGCCCCTGCTCACCCGCTACCGGGAGTTGGGGGGAGAAATTCTCACTTTGGGTTCGGATGCCCACCGCCCCCAGTTCATCGGGGCCGGCTTCCAGGAGGCCGCCCAGATGCTCCAACACCTGGGCTACCGCTATGTGTGTACCTATCGCCAGAGAAAGCCCCAATTTCACTCCATCCGCTGACCTCACCCCTACCATCAGACAAAAAGGAGGTATCTTCATGGAACTCAAGGAAATCATGGCCCTGTCCCGCTTCGCCGTTTTGGGCGATACCCTCAACCCGGAAAAATACGCCTATAAGATCAAGCACGCCCTTCTGGAGAAGGGCTACACCGTCTATCCTGTGGGCAAGGAGCTGGCCTCCCTCAACGACATCCCGGACGACATCGATGTCATCGACCTGTGCATCCACCCCACCAAGGGTCTGAACCTGCTCCAAGAGTGCAAAAAGCCCTTCCGCTGCGTGCTCATCCAGCCCGGCGCTTCCGACGAGGCCCTGCTGGCCTACCTCCAGGAGCACCACATTCCCTACCTGGATGGATGCGTCCTGGTGGGCCTCCGGCTGTACAGCAAATAAGCCCCATCCCCATGACAACAACCGCCCCGGCTCTCGTTTCTCAAGAGCCGGGGCGGTTTTCGTAGCTTCATTCATCTGTCAGAGGGAGCAGTTTGGAGGGCGGCAACTCAACCCACATCCCCTGGGCATGGTCCACGGCCTGCCAGTCCCAGTTGGATACCTCTATTTGCAGCGCTCCATCTCCACATGCCAGGGACACAGACACCGAGAAGGGCCCCTGGTCCACCTGGGTACAGGAACAGAATAGCCGATGGTCCCCGGGGCCAGCCACCAGACGGATGTGGTGGGGCTGGATCGCCACATAGGCGGCAGTTTGGGGCACCTGTACCGGGAGCCCCCAGGCTGTGGCATATGCCCTTCCATTCCCCCGATGCTCCACCGGGGAGATATTGGGACAGCCCATGAGACGGCAGGCCGACAAGGTGCGGGGGTGATTGAAAAACGCCTCTGTGGTCTGCATGGGCTGGGAAGCCCCGTGGTGGACCACACACACCTGATGGCACAGCCGCCGCACCTCGTCCCGGCTGTGGGTGACCATAAGGCAGGAACCAGAGAACTGCTCCAGAAACCGGGACAGTTCCCCCTGAATCTCCCCTCTCAGGTGGGTGTCCAGGGCTGAAAAAGGTTCATCCAGCAGCAGCACCTGGGGCTGGGCGGCCAGAATCCGGGCCAGAGCCACCCGCTGCTGCTGTCCCCCCGAGAGTTGACGAGGGCGCTTGTGCCGATGCTCCTGCAACTGAAAACGGCGCAGCAGCTCCTCCACCGCCGTTTGGTCCCGGGTGGCCACGGCGATGTTCTGCTCCACGGTATAATGGGGAAAGAGTGCGTACTGCTGGAAGAGATACCCCACCTTCCGCTGCTGGGGCGGCAGGTTCACCCCCTGTCTGTGGTCAAACAGCACTCGACCGTCCAGTTCGATGTGTCCTGCGTCCGGGATGAGCAGTCCAGCAATACAACGCAGGGTCACCGTCTTACCGCTGCCCGAGGCCCCCAGCAGTCCGGTCACCTCCCCCAGAGGGGCGGTAAAGGAGACCTGGAGGCGAAACTTCCCCAGCTGTTTTTCGATGTCTACCATCAGGGACATATCCGTCACCTCTCCTTGCGCTCCAACAGATTGATGGCCAGCAGCACCACCCCAGAGATGGCCAGATTCACCAGCACCCAGCGCAGCGCCATAGTATCGTTACCCGTGCGCCAAAACTGGTATACTGTAGTGGAGATGGTGGCAGTCTTTCCCGGAGTATACCCTGCGATCATGGAGGTGGCTCCGTACTCTCCCAGAGCCCGGGCAAAGGCCAGCACCGTCCCCGCCAAAATACCCTGGCGGCAACAGGGAAGCTGAATGTGCCAAAAAATCCACACATTTCCCCGCCCTAAGGTGCGGGCGGCATCGGTGAGGGTGGTATCATAGCTCTCAAAGGCCCCCCGGGCGGTGCGGTACATCAGGGGAAAGGCCACCACCGCCGAGGAAAACACCCCCGCATACCACTCCATGGTCAGGCGCACATCCAGCAAGCGGGCCACCACGCTCCCCACTGCTCCGTTGGGTCCCAACAGGCACAGCAGCAGATAGCCCACCACCGTGGGAGGCAGCACCAGAGGCAGGGTGAGCACCACGTCCAGAACGCCCTTCACCACCGGATGGCACCGGGAGATCACCTGGGCCGCCCACAGGCCGACAAAGAAGATGAGGACGGTGGACAGGGCGGCAATGCGCAGAGAGTTGAAGAGTGGATACAGGTCCATCAGTTCTCCCCTTGGGCGATCAGGGTGAAGCCCACATCCTTCCAGACTGAGATGGCCTCCTCATTGGTATAGAGATAGGTGAGAAAATTCTCTGCTGCGTCATAGCTGTCCGCCTGTCCGCTCTTCATCACGGCGGCAGGATAGATCACCTGCTGGCACATCTCCGGCGTGGCGGCATCCACCACGTTGAGGCCATAGGTGCTGGCATCGGTGGCATACACCATACCGGCGTCCACCACCCCCTCCTGCACCTGGCGGGCCACCTCCGAGACGTTGGAGGCGTAGGTCACCTTGCCCTGGTCCTCCAGCTGGTCCAGAGAGTAGCCCAGGTAGTCCAAAATCTCCAGGGAGTAGGCTCCCACCGGCACGTCATCGTTGCCAATGCACAGCAGATCGTCCCCGGACGCAAGGTCGGTAAAGGAGTTGATCTTGCCGGGGTTCTCCGGGGGCACCGCCAGCACCACCTGATTTTCCAGCAAGTCGATGCGGGTGTCCGAGTAGACAAAGTCCAGGCCGTCGGTGTTGGCCCCGGTGGTGTCCTGGCTGTCCAGCTGATTCATCTGCTTCTGGGCCGCCGAAAGGAACAGGTCACACACCGCCCCCTCCTCAATCTGGGTCTTTAAAGTCCCAGAGGAGTCAAAAGTAAAGGTGAGCTTGACATCCTCATGCTGGGCCTCATAGGTCTGGGCAATTTGGGTCAGGGCAGATTCCAGAGAGGCAGCGGCAAACACCACCACCTCCGTCTGCTCTGAGGTGGTGGGAGTAGAGCTACAGCCCCACATGGGCAGCAGCAGGGCGCTCATGAGACAGGCGCATACCAGTGGCTTCCGTTTCATGTTCTCTCCTCCGTTCGGGCACAGTTTCCACTCTGCCCTGTCAAAATTTCCAGCCCGTGGGCCAGAGGCGGCAGGATATACTCCAGGCACTCCCCCACCGCCTTGGGACTGCCCGGCAAATTCACAATCAGGGTCTGGGCTCGGATGCCCGCCGTGGCACGGCTGAGCATGGCCTTGGGGGTAATTTGTAGAGAGTGGTAGCGCATCCCCTCCGCAATCCCCGGGGCGGGGCGCTGAATGGCCTGGGCGGTGGCCTCAGGTGTCAGGTCCCGAGGGGAAAATCCGGTGCCCCCGGTGGTGAGAATGAGGTCTGCACGGTTCTCATCGCACAGCTGGCACAGGGTGGTGTACAGGAGCTCGATCCCGTCGGGGAGCAGCTGGGTATACACCACCTGGTGTCCCTCCTGCTCCACCATGTGGGCAATGAGGGGCCCGCTCAAGTCCTCCCGCGTCCCGGCATAGCCGGAATCACTGAGGGTCAAAATGGCAACTCTCATGCTTCTCCCCCCCAGATGGTCAGCGCATCCCCCACAGAGATGGTCCCCCCGTGGAGCACCCGGGTGAATACCCCCTCCCGGGGCATGATGCAGTCCCCCATCACCTTGTAAATTTCGCAGTGGGCGTGGCACTCCTTCCCCACCTGGGTCAGCTCCAGCACCACGTCCCCACACCGGAACTTGGTGCCAATGGGCAGGGCTTTGAAGTCAAAGCCCGACACCACCAGGTTCTCTCCAAAGGCCCCGTGGTCCACCACAGCGCCCCGGGCCCGAAAGGCCTCCACCTGCTCATGGGACAGAAGCGACACCTGACGATGCCACTTTCCGGCGTGGGCGTCTCCCTGGATTCCCCAGTCCTCCACAAAGGTGGCGGTGTTCACATTTTTCTTCTGGGTCCCCTTCTTCTCGCTGATACACACAGCCATCACTTGTCCCATGGGCCTCATCCTCCTATTTGGTTCATGTTGTGTCTCTCGTCTCCCGCCTGGGTCTGGGTGGAAAAGTGGTGCCCGACGGGTTTGTGGTACATGGCCTGTTCCAGAGCCCCCTCCAACGCCGTGGGGGAGACTCCCTCCTCCAGGTACGGCTTTACATCCACCCCGTCCTGATATTGCAAGCAGGTTTTCAAGTGACCATCGGCGGTCAAACGCACTCGGTTACACTGGTGGCAAAACTGGTGGCTCAGGGCACTGATAAATCCCACTTTCCCTGCAAACCCGGAGAAGGTGACATAGGTCCCAGGTCCCGCTCCCTTGGGGTTGGCACAGGGCATAGAAGTGCCAAAGGCACCGGTCAGCCGCTCCATCACCTGCTCCTGGGTCAGTCCGTGGCGGTCCCGCCCCAGTCCGATGGGCATCAGCTCAATAAACCGCACGGAGATCTCCCGCTCCTGGGCCAGTCTGGCCAAGGGCACCACCTGGTCCTCATTGAACTGGGTGGGGACACAGTTCACTTTCACGGTTAAACCGGGGGTGCCTGCCGCAGCCTCCAGCCCTTCCAAGACCTGGGGCAGCAGCCCCTCCCGGCGAGTGATGGCTGCAAATTGCTGAGGGTCCAAGGTGTCCAAACTCAGGTTCACCCCGTCCAGCCCGGCCCGGCGCAGCTGGGGCAGCTGCTGGGCCAACAGCACCCCATTGGTGGTGAGGGCTACGGATTCAATCCCCGCTACCCCTTTGACCATCTCCACCAGGCGGTACAGCTGGGGGCGCACCAGGGGCTCTCCTCCGGTGAGGCGGATGTGGCGCACGCCCAAACGGGCCGCCGCCTCCACCACCTGGGTGATCTGCTCATAGGTGAGAATCTGGCTGTGGGGCATCCACGCCACCCCCTCCTCCGGCATACAGTACACACACCGCAGGTTGCACCGATCGGTGACCGAGATGCGCAGATAACAGATGTCCCGCCCGTACTGGTCTCTCATGTGCTCCGCCCCCTCTCCAGGTATTTCATCAAAAAGTCCGCCACCCCCGCCGGGTCGTTGAGGGACAGGGTGGGTATCCCCGGCAAACACAGCGTGGTGTCCGTGACCAAGGCCAGCAAGGTGGCAGGGTCGCACACCGACTGGGTGGAGTTGCCCGCCCGCACCAGCTCCAGCTTGGGCCAGGTGCTGTGCTTCCCCCCTTCTAGAAGAATGAGGTCGGCCTGGGGAAAGAGCTCCAACAGCCCAGGCAGGTCTGGCGTCTGACGCCAGATCACCTTGGTGGTCTCCCCGTCGTAGATGGCGGCCCCCAGGGCCCCAGCCTGGAGGTATCGTCCCGTGTCCGTGTTTGGCGGGTCGGGCTGGAAGGTGTGGCCGTCGTGCTTGATCACCGCCACCTGTACTCCAGCCCAATGAAAGTGGGGGAGCATGGCGGTAATAAGGGTGGTCTTCCCGGAGTTTTTCACCCCGGACACCGCCACCACTGTGGGCTTACTGGCCACGCTCATATACCCCCGACTTGCCCCCCTCTTTGTGCACCAGGTGGATGTTCCCCAGCTCCATACTCTTATCCATGGCCTTGCACATGTCGTAGATGGTGAGCAGGGCCACACTGACCCCGGTGAGGGCCTCCATCTCCACCCCAGTCTTTCCGGTGAGCTTGGCAGTACACCGGGCCTTCACGGCGTTTTTCTGGGGCATCAGCTCAAAGTCCACGCTGACGTGGCTCAGCGCCAGGGGGTGGCATAGTGGGATGAGGTCGCTGGTGCGCTTGGCGGCCATAATTCCCGCCACCCGGGCCACACCCAGCACGTCCCCTTTGGCGGCAGTGCCGCCGGAAATGGCCTCCAGCACCGCCTGGGAGACCCGAATAGTACCCTCCGCCACAGCGGTACGCAGGGTGGGCTGTTTTTCTGAGACGTCCACCATAATGGCGTTGCCTTCGCTGTCAAAGTGATTGAATTTGGGTTCCATGGTATCTTCCTCCCGGATTCACAGATAGACGGTATACTTCTCCCCTGCCTGCAAGTTTTGGCTTCCAGCGGGCACCTCCAACAGGCAGTTGCACCCCACTAGGGAGCGCAGCGACCCGGAGGAATGGTCCTGAGGCAGTCTCACATGCCCGTCCTGATACACCCCACGCAAAAATCGCCGCATGCCGCTGGGACGGTCAAAGGGGGTGTCTAGCACCGCCCGGCGTGTCTCAAGCTCAAACTGAGGCGCAGGGCACAAGGCGTGGAGCATAGGCCGCCCCAACAGCTCAAAGGTGGCAACCGCGGCAAAGGGATTGCCGGACAGGGACAAAATGGGTTTCCCCTCCACCAGAGAGTACATGGCCGGAGTGCCCGGCTTCATCTGCACCCGCCAAAACACTTGCTGTGCTCCGGCCATGGGCAGGGCCTGGTGCAGTACATCCCGCTCCCCCACCGACACCCCGCCGGTGGTAATGAGGCAATCGCAATGCTCCAACATCTTTCTCATCTGCTGGGCTGTCTCTTGGGGGGCGTCCCCCACGGTGGCACAGGTTACCTCTTCCACCCCCAACTGGCGCAGCCGAGCGGAGAGCAGATGGGAGTTGGCGGTGTAGATTTTTCCCGGCGGGAGCGGGTGTACCTGGGGCGGCACCACCTCGTCCCCCGTAACCAGCAGAGTCACCCGGGGGCGGCGATACACCCTCACCCGATCACACCCAGCGCTGGCCAATAGGCCCAGAGCGGCGGCGTCTAACCGGGTTCCAGCAGAGAGCAGACAGGTCCCGGCGGTGTAATCCTCCCCCCGCCCAATAAAGTTCTGATAGGCCCCCACGGAGGCATAGACCTGCACCGCTTTCTCTCCCAGGTCGGTGTCCTCCTGGCGCACCACACAGTCGCACCCCTGGGGCAACGGGGCCCCGGTCATAATGCGCACGGCGGTGCCCGGGGTGACGCTTTGGTGGGGCACCTCTCCGGCACACACCCGCTCCACCACCCGAAGTGAGACGGGGTGCTCTGAACATGCCCCATGGACATCCCGGCTTTGCAGGGCGTAGCCGTCCAAGGGCGAGCGGTCAAAGGGAGGCTGGTCTATGGACGACCACACGTCCCAGCTCAATGTCCGGTCCAGAGCGTGGTCCAGGTCCACCTGCTCCTCCCCCAGAGGGCGGAGCGGGGCCGTGATTAGCGTCCAAGCCTCCTCCAGCGAAATGCGTTCCCGCATCCTATCCCCTCACAATCCTGTGCCAAAGGGACAGATGGGATAGTGGCACTGGGCACAGCCCAAACACAGCCCGCCGTGGCCCATCTTCTTGATGTCCCGGCGGTCAATGGGCAGCCCTGCGGCAATGCGAGGGAGCACCCGGTCAAAGATGGTGGCCTTGGCGTACATCACGCACCCAGGCAGGCCCAAAATGGGAGTCCCATCCTGGAAATACCCCAGCAGGAACATGGCACCTGGGAGTACCGGGGCACCGTAGGAGATGATCTTCGCTCCGGTGTCCTTGATGGCACCGGGGGTCTTGTCGTCAGGGTCCACGCTCATGCCGCCCGTGCACAGAATCATGTCCACACCTTTGGCGTGGAAGTCCAGGGCAGCAGCGGTGATGGCCGCCCGATTATCGCCTGGCAGACAGTGGTGGGTGACGGTGATGCCGTAGGCAGCCAGCTTCTCCTTCACCACCGGGGTAAAGCTGTCCTGAACAAGCCCCTTTGCCACCTCGCTGCCTGTGGTGATCACCCCGCAGGTGCGCACCTTCCAGGGAGTCAGAGAGAGAATAGGGGTATCTCCTGCCCCCTCCTCCACCCGGCGCAGCCGTTCCTCTTCGACGACCAACGGGATAATGCGGGTGCCCGCCAGCTTATCCCCACGGCGTACCGGGGTATTGGTGTGGCGAGTGGCGATGATGATGGCATCATCGTCGTTGATGGCCTCCAGTCGGGCTACATCCACCTGGAACAGGCCGTCACAGTCGGCCAGCAACTCAATTTTCCCCTCCTTCACCGGAGTGGTGGTCATGTGCTCGTTGCGGCACAGCTTACACAGGCGCTGGGCCGCCTCATTTTCATGGAGCATCCCTTCCTGCTGCTCCCACACGTAGAGGTGCTCCTTCCCCATAGACAGCAGCACAGGGATGTCTTCTGGGGTGACGATATGTCCCTTGCGGAACCGGGCATCCTTGGTGACACCGGGGATGATCTGGGTCAGGTCATGGCACAGCACATGGCCCACCGCCTGACGGGTTTCAACGAGTTTCATGGGGATTACCTCCAATCAAAAAGGAGTGCCATCTGAAAAGACAGCACTCCTCCAAAAGCACGACACACAAGCCCCTTTCTTTCCGAAAGGGACTGGGACTGGGGCTGGAGCAGCTTCTTTTCAAACACGGAAGGCCATTCCGTTTCCAGCATGACCCTGGCCAGCGGTTCATAGGCAAATAGCCCTTAGAAGCGCTGGCTCGAAGCATTTCTATGATGTTTACTCCAGTGTATCATAACAAATCAAGAAGTACAATATGTTTCTCAAGCCTCCTGCCCTTGCCTAATTACCTATTCTCTTGTATACTGGCATAGATGCCGCTGCGTTTTGACAGCCATCTCACCAATGAAACAAGGAGTGATCTGTTGTGAACCATCAAACCATTCACGCCGCCCATGCCCCCGCCGCTGTGGGGCCCTACTGCCACGCGATGCTGTGCGGCGATACTCTGTATACCTCTGGCCAGCTGGGCCTGATCCCCGAGACTGGCGTCTTGCCTGAAGGCGTTGTGGCCCAGGCCAAGCAGGCACTGGACAATCTGGGCGCTGTGCTCCAGGCCGCTGGCATGGACTACTCCCATGTGGTAAAGACCACCGTGTTCCTGGCAGACATCAACGACTTTGCCGCCATCAACGAGGTCTACGCCACTTACTTCACGGAGAATCCCCCTGCCCGCTCCTGCGTGCAGGCTGGTGCCCTGCCCAAGGGCGGTCTGTTTGAAATTGAGGCCATTGCCGTGAAGTAATCTCCCACAGGGCTCCGCCGAACAACGACGGAGCCCTGTTCTTTTTCTCTGTACTGGACTATAGGTGGTATAATGGAAACCGTATCATATGACTAGGAGGTATGCGTGATGAAAGAGACCTTACAAGATTTGAAAGAGCGACGCAGCTGCCGGAGCTTTCTCCCCCAGCAGGTCAAGGAGGAACAGCTCAACGCCATTCTGGAAGCGGGCACCTACGCCCCCACGGGTATGGGCATGCAGTCCCCGGTGATTGTGGTGGTACAGAAGCCGGAGCTGGTGGCCAAACTGTCCAAAATGAATGCCGCCATCATGGGCCGGGACATGGACCCCTTTTACGGCGCTCCCTGCGTCCTCGTGGTTCTGGCAGACACCCAGCGCCCCACCTATCTCTACGACGGTGCCCTGGTCATGGGAAACCTGATGAACGCCGCTCAGGCTGTGGGGGTGGACTCCTGCTACATCTTCCGGGCCAAGGAGATGTTCGCCAGTGACGAGGGCAAAGCTCTGCTGCGTGAATGGGGCATTCCAGAGCACTATGAGGGCATCGGAAACTGCGTTCTGGGCTATCGTGCCCCAGGAGGAGTGAAGGAAGCCGCGCCCCGCAAGGGAAACTACATCGTACGGGTTTGACCATGATCGGTCCCAGTTGAAACGAGCCAGGGGAACCAAGTGCATGCACCGGTTTCCCTGGCTCTTGTGTAAGTTCTGTTCTTTAAAACCAATTTACCATTCTCTTGGGCATATCTTGGTCCTCCAGAATTCTCCTTGGATTCTTCTCCAGCAATGTATACGCCACCTCCTGGGAAAACTCCTCCTCCAGCATCTCTCGTACATCTGCCATCCACGGAGTTCTCTGGGTCGCTGAATGGGCGTCGCTGGCCACCACATCCGCATACCCTCGGTCCACCATAGAATAAGAGAGCTCTTCTGCGCGGTGTCCAAACCGCCCCAGCAAACTGCCCCGGTTAATTTGAAATAAACATCCCATCTCCCCCCAAGTGTTTAGGAGTTCTGGCTGCTCCTGTACATAGAGATAGCGTTCAGGATGCGCCACGATGGGACGATAACCATGCCGCAGAATCGAGTCAAGAATCTCAGTCTCTTCCTGACCACTTCCCGTAAAATGGAACTCTACCAGAGGATAGCGGGAATCATTCAAGGTCGCCAGCCTACCTGCTCTCAGCTGTTGACCCACATCATAGCTTCCCATAATCTCCATTCCAAAGTACAGTTTTAAAGGAATCTGGTATTCTCGGAGCATGTTCTGGAAGTGGCGTTTGTGCTCAATCAAATCTGGCGTGTAGAAATTCTGGTATCTCATGTTACAATGCGGCGTGACAATCATGGCAGATACGCCTCCGTCCACTGCCATCTGTGCCATATGCACAGCCTCATTCCAATTGGATGCTCCATCATCTATCCCCGGCAAAATATGTACATGAATATCTATCATATCTGTTTTCACTCACTCTACTCCCCCAGGCAATTGCGAAAACCATCCAAATCGGTTGATTCTATTTGCAGGGAATTCCTACTCAACACGCTATTTATTCTTTGACTATCCGACCTGTTGTCCACTTGGCTCGCCCAGCCGTTGGATTGCCTCACGGTTCACCTCTTCCGGGTCTCGATAGGTGGGCACCAGGTACCGCATCAAAGCCACTAATTCCTCTTTGGGCCGCTGGGCAGAGACAAAGTTATCCAGAGACTTCAACCCGCACCGAATTTCATAGCCCGAAATCACTTGCTGCTCTTCCACAAATATTTTTTTGTTTTCCGTGGTGAGCAAATGCTCGCTTTTCATCAAAAGCTCCTCGTATAATTTCTCACCAGGTCGCAGGCCAATTTCCTTGATTTCAATGTCTTTATAGGGCTCCAGGCCAGACAGGCGAATGAGATTTTCCGCCAGCGTGAGAATTTTCACCGGCTGTCCCATATCCAGCACGAAAATCTGGCTCTGTTTGGCCATAGCGCCAGCCTCCAGCACCAACATGGCTGCCTCGGGAATGGTCATAAAGTAGCGGATGATCCGTTTATCCGTAATGGTTACCGGTCCACCATTGGCAATCTGCCGTTTAAAAAGTGGAATCACGGAGCCGTTGGAGCCCAAGACGTTTCCAAAGCGCACTGCACAGTACTCTGTTTGACTTGCACGCTTGCTCTGCAAAATCATCTCACAGAATCGCTTGGTGGCCCCCATCAGATTGGTGGGATTCACCGCCTTGTCGGTGGAAATCATTACAAACTTCTTCACGCCATACTTCTCGGCAGCACGCACCACATGATAGGTACCAAAAACGTTGTTCTTGATGGCCTCATCCGGACAGTCCTCCATCAAAGGCACATGCTTATGAGCTGCAGCGTGGAACACCACATCCGGGTGATACCGATCAAAAATCTGATAGATACGTCTTTTGTCCCGGATCGAACAAATTTCCACTCTCAGATCCAGTTTTACCCCATACAGTCGCTTTAGCTCCTGCTGAATATCATAGGCGTTATTTTCGTAGATGTCCAAAATGATGAGGCGTCGAGGATGACAGGTGGCGATTTGCCGACACAGCTCGCTGCCGATGGACCCACCGCCACCGGTCACCATGACCACCTTGTCCTCCAGGAAGTCGGATACCACCGCTTTGTTCAGCTGCACCGGAGTACGTCCCAACAAGTCCTCTACCTGAACATCCTTCACAGCGGAAAGGCTGACCTCACCGTTGAGCATTTGGTAAAGGCCAGGGAGCACTCGAAGACGACAGCCCGTCATCTTACAGATATTGAGAATTTCAGACTTCTGGTCCGGCTCAATGGTAGGGATGGCAAAAATAATCTGAGTAATACCATACTGTTTTACCGCAGACTCAATCTTGTCTCGTCCCCCTACAACACGCACACCATCTATATATTTTCCGTGAATTCTGGGATTGTCGTCAATAACACAGCACAGTTTTCCCTCTACCCGACTGCTTTGACGCAGTTCACGGGCTAGAATTTGACCTGCTTGCCCGGCTCCAATCAGCATAATCCGCTGTCCATCTGGCTCGTGTGACTGAAAGAAGCGATAACATACCAGGAAAAATCGCAGCGAGCAACGCATTCCCACCAAAAACACCAGTTGGAAGATCAGCATCAAAAACCAAACGCTGCGGGACAGCGGCAGCTGTATAAAACTACAGCAGACAAAACTCACAGCGTACGCAATCAGCACTGAAACACACATCTGTGTTACGTCCAGCACATTGATGCTACGCCACACATACTGATACATACGCCGCCACGCAAATACAGCAACGGTAACCACGATCTGTACCAGTAGACAATATCCCATTTTGTCCAGATACTCTGGAGGCACTTGGCTGAGGGCAAAATCAAATCGGACCAAAATAGCCAGTCCAGCTGCCGCTCCCAGCAACAGGGCATCCATCACCGCAATTACCAGCATACGCCAAAGCTTGTGCAGATTCATATCCATCTCTCATTTCTCTATCATTTTCTCGTTTTCCTACCGAATTTCTAGCCATTTTATCTCTTTATTGGTTATTAGTATACGCTTCACGCCCCACAGCTGTCAATTCCTAATACCTATTTTTGGGGAGTTTACCTTAAATTTTCCACCCGGCATTGCGATTTGACCAATTTTGTACTATAATGATCCAAACCGCTTTCGCTTCCCTGTTCTACACCACAAATATATACACAAGGGGATGACAATACTATGAATCAGCGATTCTTTTCTCGCTCTGAAAACCAAGGGGTGAGCTGCATCATCAACCGTATCTTTTTGGTGCTATTCACTCTCCTCTCTCTTGCGCTTGTGTTTGTTGCCATCACCAGTAAGATGCTCACACCGCTGCTCACTGGAGTCCTCATCGGTACGGTGGTGATCTTGCTGCTGCTGGTCTGGCTTTTGAGCCTTCTCCACCCCACCAAGGTCCGCCGTACCATAGCTACCATACTGGCTCTCATCCTATCGGCTACTTTTGCTGTCGGCATCTACTATGCTCAGATTACCGTCAATGCCCTGAAAAACATTACCTCTGGTGGTGTGGAAACCGCTGAGATGGTGGTGTGTGTCCGAATTGACGACCAGCGAGAACTATCGGACTTGTTGCGGGAGCGGTTCGGTGTACTGGAGGAGTTGGACGCCCACAATACCAAGGCTGCTCTGCTCAAGATTCAGGACGAGTTCTACGTCACCGCCAACACCAAGTCCTACGCCTCTGCCTCGGAACTGGTGGATGCTCTACTCAACTCGGACGTCAATGTGATGCTCATCAACCGTGCCTATTTGGACATGCTCTCTGAGCTGGACGGCTACCAGGATTTAGATACCAAGATTCGGGAAGTGCGCGCCATCTCTGTCACCAGCGAAGATGATACAGATACGCCTTCCCCGGTACCTCTGCCGGAGCCCTCCAAAGACCCGGAGGAGGACGACGAGGTCTTTACCGTCTACATCAGCGGCAGCGACTCCCGCAGCAGCGATGTGCTGGCCACAGGTCGCAGCGATGTCAATATCATCGCCACCGTCAACCCCAACACTCGTCAAGTACTTTTGCTTTCCACTCCTCGTGACTACTACGTGCCTCTGTCCATTGCCGATGAGGGTGATCTCCCCGATAAACTCACCCACGCTGGTATTTATGGCATTGATGTCAGCAAGGACACCCTGGCCCAGTTCTACGACATTGATATCGACTACTACTTCCGGGTCAACTTCACCGGCTTTGAAGACATCATTGATGCTCTGGGCGGGATCGAAGTGAATTCCCAGTATGATTTCAAATCGGGCGGATATCACTTCACACAGGGCATCAACCATATGGACGGAGCCATGGCCCTCTCCTATGTTCGAGAGCGGTACGCCTTCCCCAATGGGGACTATCAGCGCGGCATCCATCAGATGCAAGTGATCACTGCCGTCATTCAGAAGGCCATGTCCCCCGAAATCCTCACCAACTATAATTCTCTCATGAACGCCGCTCAGAATAGCTTCGTCACCTCGGTCCCCTATGACCTCGTTGGCACTCTGGTGCGCAGCCAGTTGTCCAACGGAGGTGCATGGACCATCAACAGCTACTATGTGTCCGGCACTGGTTCCAGCGATTACACCTACTCTATTCCCAACCAAAAGGCCTATGTCACCATCCCTGACTACTCCACGGTGGATACTGCCAAGGAGATGATGCGGAAGGTGCGTTTGGGTCACTCTCTGGCCACCTCCTGATTCCCTACTATTTCACACAGCGCCCATCCTGACCAAATCAGGATGGGCGCTGTTATTTTGAATCTCAAACTTTTTCACTTTCCAGTATAGTTCCCGTCATTTGCAGGACACTAGAGTTATCTGGTGTTAGGGGGCTTTTACACATGAAATCACTATGGGAAGAGACCGCAGAGCTGGACCACTTTGACTGCCTGGATGGGGACATCAAGACCGATGTACTCATTATCGGGGGAGGCCTGGCGGGGCTGCTGTGCGCCCACCAGCTCCACCAGGCCGGGGTACCCTATGTGCTGGCAGAGGCAGACACCATATGCAGCGGCATCACCAAGAATACCACCGCCAAGCTCACCGTCCAGCACGGCCTCATCTACCACAAGCTCATCGCCCGGTTTGGTGTGGAGCGTGCCCGTGGGTATCTGGCAGCCCAAGAGGAAGCACTGGGCAGATACCGCACCTTGTGCCGCCATCTAGACTGCGACTATGAGGAGCAGGACTCCTATGTCTACGCCCGGGATAACCTACGGAATATCGAGCGAGAGCTGGACGCCCTGCACCGTCTGGGATTTCCCGGGGAATTCGCCAGCCAGCTGCCCCTGCCCTTCCCGGTGGCAGGCGGAGTGAAATTTCCCCGTCAGGCCCAGTTCCACCCTCTGAAATTTGCCGCAGCCATCTCCCAGGGGCTGCACATCTACGAACACACCATGGTAAAGGAACTCATTGGCCGCACCGCCATCACCAACCACGGACGCATCCACGCCAAGCACATCGTGGTCACCACCCACTTTCCCTTCCTCAACCGCCATGGCAGCTACTTCATCAAGCTCTACCAACACCGCTCCTACGTTCTCGCCCTGGAACACGCCCCCGATCTCAACGGGATGTATGTGGACCAGACTCAAACGGGGCTGTCCTTCCGAAATTACGGCAGTATGCTTCTGGTGGGTGGCGGTGGGCACCGCACGGGGAAACCAGGTGGAAATTGGCGGGAACTGCGTCAATTTGTCAAGGAACATTATCCAGAGTCCACGGAGAAATACTACTGGGCCGCTCAGGACTGCATGAGTCTGGACAACACGCCCTATATCGGCCCCTATTGGTCCAACACGTCGGATGTATATGTGGCCACAGGCTTCAATAAGTGGGGCATGACCAACTCCATGGTGGCAGCCACCCTACTGTGCGACCTGGTTCAGGGCAAGCAAAACCCATACGCCGAAGTTTTCTCCCCCGCTCGCTCCATCTTCCGCCCCCAACTGGCGGTCAACGCCTTGGAGTCCACGGTAAACCTGCTCACCCCTTCCACCCGCCGCTGCCCCCATCTTGGCTGCGCTTTGAAATGGAATCCAGCAGAACACACCTGGGACTGTCCCTGCCACGGCTCCCGGTTTACTCGGGATGGAACACTCATCGACAACCCGGCCACCAAAGATTTGAAACCGTGAAACAACGAGCCACTCCCTCACCAGAGAGTGGCTCGTTGTCTTGTCGTTATACGGAGAGCACCGTGCCCATAAACACGGGTAACATGGATGAGGTGTCCACCACCAGGTAGACAAAGGGTCGGTCTAAAGTCACAACCTTCTGGTCCTCTGGCTCCTGAAACGCCCCCTCACAATTGATCTCCACTGCGGTGGCAGCTCCGCCACGGGTACCTGTTTCCTGTACCTCCAGATAAGCTTTGTGAAAGACCTGATTGATAAAGAGGTTTCCCTCGGGGCTGGTGCCCAGGCCAGTAAAATCTGCCTGTGCGCTGTCAAAGGGAAGGACCATCCCCATCTCCTTCAGCACTTCCTGGAGATCCACTTCCATCTCACTTTCAAATTTGGGCATGGTCACCGCCACGGGCACGGATGTTGGGTTTTCCAGAAGTTTCTTCAACTGCTGGCCGTCCAGGCCCTCCACATAGTCCAGAATGGAAATTTCCTTGTCCGGCAGCAGCGCCACAAAGGCATATCGGCCTCCCTGATAGTACTTCATAAATCCCTGGGTCTGATCGTCCCGGAGATAGAGCTCTTCCTCACTGTGCATCATGCTCACCTGCTGGACCTTTCCCGCCTGGTTGGTAAACGCCTGCTGCCACACATCCGAATCCTCATAGGGATTCTCCCACTCCCCCTCAAAGGCCAGGGCGTTGACGAGGTACATCACCGCATCACGGGGAATCTCTTTCAATACTTCCTCCACCATGCCGTGGGTGTGCTCCTTTACCCACCGATTGATGTCGGTGACGGTGGTCTGGTCAAAGGGAGCCTCAAACACTCCCGCACGATAGTAGTCTGCATTCACCTGCAAGAAGTCTGGATCAGGGGTGATGCGTCCCCCTTCCGCAAACCAGATGGAGTTTGCCAGATAGAGGGGGGAATCGTTCTCCTGACCCAGCCCCGCCAACGCCCCGTTGAGCTGTTCCACACTTCCTCCCAGAATTTTCTCCATCTGGGTCCGGGTCTCTCCCTGGGCGCCGTTGGCGGTCATAGTCAGAGCGGATAGCACGGACATGGGAGATACCAGGGTATTTTCCCCCCTATCACAGGTGGTCTGTAGCAATTTTACCGAGAAATCATACATCCCCGCCCAGGTCTCCTCCTGAACCTGCACTTCTGTGGGCGTTCCCTCTTTCACTCCGTCCATGAGGTCGGTAGCATAGGTTTTGGTGCACCCAATCAGTGCACTGCACAGCAGTGCTCCCGCCACCAGCAGAGCCAAACACTTCTTTTTCATGCAGTTCTCCTCCTTTCCGTCATGGAACCATGGACTGCCATTCCATCTGCCAACACACCTCCGGCAACTCTGCCACCTGCACATAGCCATTCCCCATCAATCTCAGGTGCACCGTCACCCCATCCGCCTTGGTGAGGTACAGATGCCCCAAGCACTGCCCCATATCCGTCTCAGCGCTGGACAGGGCCGGGGCCTGCTCCAGGTCATCCACCCACGCCTCTAGCTGTTCCAATCGGGTGATTGAGGTTGTGCGCCCAGTTTCACCCTGGAAGTCCGACTCGCCCTGGAACTCTGCCTGGACAATTCCGTCGGACAGGCGGAACACCTCTTCCAATATATCTGCCCCAGTAGATACCGTGATGTCGCAGTTGTTCCAGAATAGTTCCACCCCGTAATCATATATCATACACAGCAGGTACCGGGGATCGTATCCCTTCACCTCATAAAAAGGTCCCCCGATACTCCCTGTGCCCTCCAGATATTGGTCCTCGGGCGCACACTCGTCAATGGTACCACTGGACTCTCCCAACTGCTCTCCCACCAAGTTCTGCCCCTGCTCCACCACATCCACCTGAGCATAGAGACGCCCCTGATAGATGAAAAATCCACTCATGTCTATCATGGTCTCCGTCTCCGCCTGGGGCAATTCCACCTCTAGGGGCGTCACATATATCCCCTGGGCACTGCCGCTCATTCCATTGGAGTTTGTCTCGGCGCCATCCTTGCCGGGCATTCCCATTCCACCTTGCAACGCCCACATCGCCACCCCAGCCACCAGGCAAAGGCAGGCAGCCATGGAAATCCAGGTGTGTCGCTTCTTTTTTGGGGGCATTCGCCGCAGCTCATCCACCTGCGCCAAGTATTCCTCGTCCACCTCACCCAGCGCATGGAGCAATTGTTCTCCCTTCATACCACAACCCCCTCCTGTTCCAAATAGACTTTCAGTCGTTTCCGAATGCGGAAAAGCTGGCTCTTGGCCTGTCCCTCCCCCATGCCGCAGTAGCGGGCCACCTCCCACAGTGGGTCGAAGTAGTAGTATCGGCCCAGAAATAGCGCTCTGGCCTGGGGTGAGAGGGTCTCCAAAAACTGATTGAGCAGCTGCACCAACAGCTTCTCCTCCAGGGCCTGCTGGGATGTCTCTCCGCCGGGCACACTCTCCTCCAGCTCTTCCACGCACATCTCGTAGGTGGCTCCACCCCGCTTCTGGCTGGTGCGGCGGCGCAGATAGTCAATGGCCCCGTGCCGGGTCAGGCGGCCCAGGTAAATGGACAGCTTGCTGGGCCGCTGGGGCGGCATGGACTGCCACGCCTTGAAATAGGTGTCGTTGACCACCTCTTCGCTGTCCTCCCGGTCATACAAAATCTGCTGGGCAATGCGGCTGAGGTACCCGTGATACTTCTCTCGACTGTGCTCCAGGGCGGACTCGTCCCGCTTCCAGTACAGCTCCACAATCTCCTGGTCCTCCATCTGGCTCCCTCCCTTCTTGGTGCCCTTCACTTGATATCCCGTAAAACACAGGGGTTGGTTGCGGTGTGTTTCTATTTTTCATGATATCAAATTTGGCCTACTGAAAGCAACGCCCCGGCCAGGTACGAAACGTACCCAGCCGGGGCGTAATCTCTCTTTACACTTTTTCCCGCATCAGTCCGTGCTGATTACAGTAGAGGTACAGATACCCGGACCGCTGGAGGCGGAAGCGGCACGCTGCATTCCCCTCCGGGTAGAGTTTTACCATCTGGAATCCATCTGAGGTGACGTAGGCCAGGAAGGAAATGTAGTGCTTCTTGGTCATGGGGTGATCCACCGTGAGGTACACCTCATCCTCCACCACCTCTCGGGTGATGGAATGGTCCTGGTCCACCTCCTCTGCCTCCAGCGGTGGCAGAGTCACGCCGCAGCAGCTCACCACCGTCTCTCCCATAGTGTGGATGACATTGCCGCAGATGGGGCAGACGTACAACTTGGAGCGGAGCATGTTGGCCGAGCGGTTGCCATTGCACATGGTGTCCCCGCTCATCAGCTCCAGCACCGACACCCCCAGAGCGGAGGCCAGAGGCTCCAACAGAGACACGTCGGGCAGACCCTTAGCGGTCTCCCACTTGGAAATGGTCTTACTGCTCACCCCGATTTTCTCCCCCAGCTGGGCCTGGGTCAGGCTTCGCCCCTCCCGCAGCCGTTTGATGGTACTCCCTGTGACATAGGAATTCATGACTGTTCTCCTTTGGTTTGTTTTTGTTGTGTCATTATAGCAGGGAATTCCTGTCTCCTCAACCTACGCATCGTAGACCGGGGCAAAAGACAGTCCCCCCGACGTCTGTCGGAGGGACTGGTTGGTTCTATCTATGATGGTTCTTATAGGACAATCAGATGCCCAACTGCTCCTTCATGTAAGCCACATCGGTGTCCTTTCCGGTGTAGAGCTTGATGGCAATGAGGGCCTGGAAGAGCATCATGCCCAGGCCGTTGTACACCTTCTGGCAGCCGGCCTCACGGGCCTGCTTCATCATCACGGTCTCACGGGGGGCATACACGGTGTCGGTGACGATGAGGTCGGGGCGGAAGAAGGAGGGGTCGGGGATGTTGGACAGCTCCTCCAGGGGGTGCATGCCCACGCCGGTAGCGTCGCAGAACAGATCGGCCTCGTGCATCTTCTCCTTGAGCAGATCCAGGTCGGCCAGATCGTGCATGTAGGCCTTGCAGTTGGTCTTCTCGTTGATGGTGGCCACGATCTCCTCGCCACGGCCATAGAACTTGTCCTTGATGTTGAACACGTGCATCTCGGAGATGCCGTGGAGCGCGCCATACACAGCGATGGCGGTGGCAGCGCCACCGGTACCGATGAGCACCATCTTCATGCCGGTGTAGTCAATGCCCTCCTCGTTGATGGCCTGCCAGTAGCCCATGCCGTCGGTGTTGTAGCCCTTGAGCTTGCCGGTGACCTGGCCATTCTCGTCCCGGGTATTCACCACAGTGTTGATGGCGCCGCACAGCTGAGCGGCCTCATCCACCTCCTCCAGGTACTTGTGCACCACGGTCTTGTTGGGCATGGAGATGTTGGAGCCCAGCATCTTCAGAGCACGGATGCTGTTGACCGCGGCCTCCAGAGAGTCGTTGTCCACCTCAAAGGCCAGCTGAATGACGTCGTCGCCGTTCTTGTCATAGGCCAGGTTGTGGGTGGTGGGGGACTGGGTGTGGCGGATGGGATAGGCCATCAGGCCCACCAGTTCGGTATGTCCAGTGATATTAGGCATAGTAATTACCTCTCATTCTATCCAATGTTGTTATCGAATCTCATCCAGGGAGTCCAGATAGCCCTGGTTTTCCAGCACGTTGAGAATGGCGCGGCCATCCATGGTGCCCTCCATGATGCGGCGGGCCCGCACGGAGTCGCCAATGTTGTACACCACGGTGTCGGTGCCGCCGAATTCCTGCTCCAGGGCCTCCAGAATGGGGTTGTTGGCCCGCATGCCCAGGCAGTTAAAGCCCAGGTCAAAGGTCAGTTCCTCAATGTTCCCCTCGGGAGTCTTGACCACGAAGGCATTCTCCTTCACTTCCTGCAGAGCGGTGTTCACATACTCCTTGACGCCGTAGGTATCGTGGGTCTCCCGCATGGAGCACTTGGTGATGGGGTCGGCCATCATGCCGATCTGGGGCAGCATGTCCACAATGGAGCACTCCGCGCCTCGGGGAGCAAAATACTCCACCACATCCAGACCCACGGAGCCGCCGCCCATGACCACCACTTTCTTGCCCTTGCAGGCCTCTTCGGGGTACTTCCCGGCGTTCACATCGCGGATCATGTCAAAGATGGTAGACACATTGCCAGCGGCAATGTTCTCTCGCAGACCGGGAATGGGGGGCACCAGGGGCACGGAACCGGTGGCATTGACCACCACGTCCGGCTTGAAGGTCTTGATCTTATCCAGGGTGGCCTCGGTGTTCAAGAACAGGTACAGGTTGGGCAGTTTGGCAGCCCGACGCTCCAGGTAGGTGGGGAAGTCCTTCATGCGGGACTTGCTGGGCAGGTCGGAGATGAAGGAGGACAGACCGCCAATGTGGTCCTGCTTCTCCAGGACAAATACGTTGCAGCCCACTTCAGCGGCGGTGCAGGCGGCCTCCATACCGGCGGTACCGGCACCCACCACAACTACGTTGCAGTTCTTCTTCACCTTCAGCTTCTTGTATACGTCGCCCTCAGGCACAGCGGGGTTGACGGTGCAACGAATGGGGCGGTTGACCCCGATGCGGTTGCCAGCACAGCCCACGTTGCAGGAGATGCACTTGCGCAGCATGTCCTCTTCCCCGTTCTTCACCTTGTTGACCCACTCGGGATCGGCGATGAGGCCACGGCCCATGCCCACGATGTCCACGTCGCCGCTTTCCAGCACCTTCTCCACCACGGCGGGGTCCCGGTAGTTGCCGGCGTTGATGACAGGCTTGCCGAACTTCTCCTTCACGGCACGGGCCTGGTAAGCACGCCAGCCGTCGGGCAGGAAGTTGGAGTCGATCTGGTACTGCAGAGAGGGATTCAGGCCGCAGGACACGTCGTAGATGTCCACGAACTCGTCCAGGTATTCCAGATACTTCAGGGTGTCCTCCAGAGTGTTCCCACCGGGCACCCGCTCCTCGGCGGACACACGGACGATGATGGGGAACCAGGGCCCCACCTGGCGACGCACTTCCTCCAGCACCATGCGGGGGAAGCGGAGACGGTTCTCCATGGAGCCGCCGAACTCGTCGGTTCTCTTGTTGTAGTAGGGGGAGATGAACTGGCTCATGAGGTAGGAGTGGCCGCAGTGAATCTCCACGGCGTCAAAGCCAATGGCCTGCACCCGCTTGGCCGCCTCTCCGTACTTTTTCACCGTGTGGAGAATCTCCTCACGGGTCATGGGACGGGGCACCTCTCCCCCCACCTTGGTGGGAATGTTGGAGGAGGACACCGTCTCCATCCCAGTTCGGGCAGAAGAAGCGGACGCGCCTGCATGGTTGATCTGAATGGCCACGGTGGCCCCGTTCTTGTGCAGGTTCTCCACCAGCTGATAGTACCGGGGCATGAAGCTGTCGTGATCAATGCGGATCTGGCTGGTGCCGTTGGAGCCCACAGGGTACTCCACATTGGCGTTCTCCAGGATGATCAGGCCAACGCCGCCCTTTGCGCGCAAGGAATAGTAATTCATGTGACGGTTACTCATTTCACCGCTGGTCTCGCCATAGTTGGTACCCATGGGAGTCATCGCAATGCGGTTGCGAATGGTCATCCTCTTCACCGTGATCGGTCCAAAGATTTTTGGATAGTGTGTTTTCATGAATCTTCTCCTCGTTTGTTTTTCGCACAAGGTGTTTCTTCTGTTTGTGACACACTTATTATAGTCTTCGCAACCAATAAATCAAAATACATTTTTCGTGCAAATTCGATGCATTTAAGCTATCAATGTATTTAGAGCCGCTCCACAGCCCCCTGCTCCTTCATATATTCCACGAATCGCTTGACCACTGGGAGCTGGTAGCGGTCCCGCATCCAGAACATATAGACCCGGTGCTCCAGCTCCATATCATAGAGGCGGTGGATGTTCACCCGCTGGGGGTCGATCTCCTGAATGTCGGGCACTAGGGCGATGCCGAAGTCCTCGCTGACCATGGCCACAATGGAGTGCTCGTCGGGGCACTCCACGGCGATGTTGGGCTGGAACGCCAGGCGGCGGTAGAGCTGCTGGGTGTAGTTGCCCAGCCAGGACTCCCGGTCATATCCGATGACGGAATAGTTTTGCAGCTCGTACACCGACACCATCTCTTTTCCCTCCAGTTGGTGCCCTTTGGGCGTAATTAAGACGATCTCTGCCGACAAAATCTGAAAGTAATCCATCTCCTCCCGGTCGATGTAGCCACCAAAGCCCACATCCAGCTCCCCGGACTTCACCTTTTGATGGATGGCTGCCGTGTGATTCTGATAGAAGTTAAAGGTGACGTTGCGGTTCTCCTCCCGGAGAAGAAAGCTTCTCACACTGTGGGGGATATAGTGGCTGGCCAGAGGGAACACATAGCCAATGTCAATCTTGCCGCCGCCGCTGGCGATCTCCTGCATCTTGCTCTTGGCCACCCGGCACTCCTCCAAAATCCGGTCCACGTATTCCAGGAAAATATGCCCTCCCTTGGTCAGGTGTACCCCCCGTCCGCTCTTTTCAAAGAGGGGCACTTGCAGTTCCTCTTCCAAGGCGGCAATGGAGCGGCTGAGAGAGGGCTGGGAAATATACAGCTCTTCCGCCGCCTTTCGGTAATTTTCATACTTGGCCACCGTCTGAAAGTGGTACAGTTGGTTGAATGTCATAACGCGTCTCCTTCCTCCATGTTTCTCCCAAACTCATTCATAATTTCCAGTTAAACTGATTATACCACTTTCATAGCGTGTATGCATCATTTTTCGTCGTTATTGGCATTGGAATTTTTAGACGGAAACCGATAAAATTTTATACGTAAGTGATCGTTATTTTTTTAACGACTGCGCAACGTGTTTCTTATGTTTGTGACGGAATATAGGACACTGACTTGGAAAAGACTCAAAGGAGAGAACAACAGTATGAACAAGAAGTACCTCCCCAGCGCCCTCATCCTGTACCTGAACTACTTCCTGCACGGTGTGGGATGCTCCATCCTGGGACAAGCGGTCATCAAAGAGGCTCTGGCTGGCAGCTGGAATGTGACCGCCATGGCCATCACCGCCATTTCCGCCGCCCTGGGTCTGGGCCGACTCATCGCCCTGCCCTTCGCCGGTCCTCTGTCCGATAAACTGGGCCGCCGCATCTCCTGCGTCATCGGCGGCGCCTCTTACGCCATCTACCTCATCGGTCTGGCTCTGGCCTTCAACGCCGGCACCAACGGCGGCTATCAGATCGCCTATGTGTGTGCCATCCTGGGCGGCGTGGCCAACTCCTTCCTGGACACCGGCATCTACCCCGCTGTGGGTGAGGTGTTCTATGCTGCTCCCGGTGTCGCCACCATGGGCATCAAGTTCTTCATCTCCATCTCCCAGATGCTCCTGCCCTTCGCTCTGGGCGCTACCGTGGCCACCACCGCTGCTGGCCTGACTTCCTACAACACCCTGTTCTACATCTGCGGCATCTGCTACATCGTGCTGGCTGTGCTCATCCTCTTCGCTCCCCTTCCCGACTCCGATGCCAAGAAGGAGAAGAAGGAGGGCCTCATCCAGAGCCTGAAGACCACCCGCTTCTCCGTGGAGTCCATCGCCATGATTCTCATCGGCTTCACCTGCACCGGCACCTTCCAGCTGTGGCTCAACTGCGCTCAGAACTTCGCGAAGGAAGTTGTGGGTTGGGCTGATCCCTCCATCATGCAGACCTACTACTCCGTGGGCACCATGCTGGCCCTGATTGTCACCGCCCTGCTCACCCGTAAGATCAAGGACGTGCGCTTCATCATGGTCTACCCCGTTATCTGCCTGGCCGCTCTCATCCTGGTGCTGGTGACCAAGACCCAGACCATGTGCCTGGTGGGCGCCTTCGCCATCGGCTGGGCCGGCGCCGGCGGACTGCTCCAGATCGTCACCGCCGTGTGCAACATGCTCTTCCCCAAGATCAAGGGCACGGTCACCGCTCTGGTCATGATCGCCTCCTCTCTGTGCAACTACACCATTCTCACCGCTGCCGCCAACATGACCCCCTCCGGCGTGATGACCATGAACATCGTCCTCACCCTCGTGGGCGTGCTCCTGGGCCTGTTCGTGAATTTCCGCTACACCAAGATGGTTTCTCTTGCATCTGAGCAGAAAAACAGCTAATCTATACACAATATCAATTTCAGGTTGAAGATAGGAGCTTTGCTATGAATACTGTTCGCGTGAGAAATGTTGAGATTGGAACTGGAATTCCCAAGATTTGTGTGCCCATCGTGGGCGTGACCAAAGAGGACATCCTCGCCGAGGCCAAGACCTTTGACTCCATCCCTGTGGATGTGGTGGAGTGGCGTGTGGACTGGTTCGAGGGCGTGTTCGACTTCTCCCAGGTGCTGGACGTGCTCCAGGGCCTGCGGGAGGCCCTGGGCGAGATTCCCCTGCTGTTCACCTTCCGCACCTCCAAGGAGGGCGGCGAGAAGGCCATTGAGCCCCAGGCCTATGCCCAGCTGAACATCCAGGCCGCCCAGTCCGGGTATGTGGACCTGGTGGACGTGGAGGCCTTCACCGGCGACGAGATTGTCAAGACCATCATTGAGGGCGCTCACGCCGCCGGGGTGAAGGTGGTGGCCTCCAACCACGACTTCTCCAAGACCCCTGATCAGGCTGACATCGTGGGCCGTTTGCGCAAGATGCAGGACCTGGGTGCCGACATTCCCAAGATCGCCGTGATGCCCCAGAACAAGAAGGACGTGCTCACCCTGCTGGCCGCCACCGAGGAGATGGCCACCCAGTACGCCGACCGCCCCATCATCACCATGTCCATGTCCGGCACCGGCGTCATCAGCCGCCTGTGCGGCGAGGTGTTCGGCTCCGCCCTCACCTTCGGCGCTGCCAAGAAGGCCTCTGCCCCCGGTCAGATGGGCGTGCACGATCTGAGCACCGTGCTCAACCTGCTCCACAGCGCCCTCTAATTCAAACAACATGCAGTTAGGAAGAAGATCTATGAGAAAAGCGATTCGTTGGCTTGATGCAAACCTGGAAGAGTTTATCCTGGTCCTCCTGCTGGTGGCCATGACTGTCATCATGGGCATCCAGGTGTTCTGCCGCTATGCCCTGAGCATGTCTCTGACTTGGTCGGAGGAGCTGACCCGGTATCTCTTCATCTGGTGCGGATTCATTAGCGTCAGCTATTGCAGCAAGAAGTGCCTTTCCATCAAGATCGAGCAGTTCGTCGCTGTCTTCTCCCGCCGGGTCAAAGCCGCCATCAAGGTGGTCAACCACACCTGCGAGCTGATCTTCTTTCTCTTCCTGCTCCCTGCCGCCTACTCCTATATGATGTCTGCGGTGTACAGCGGCCAGGTCTCTCCGGCCTGTTCCATTCCCATGTACTACGTACAGGCCGCCCCCTTTGTCTCCTTTGTGCTGGTGAGCTTCCGCATTCTCCAGCGCTGGGTCATTGAGTTCCAGGTGGCCCGGGGAAAGCCGGTATACGACCCGGCCCACCCCGAGCACAACACTCCGGAGTCCTTCATTGAGGCCAATACTGAGGCAGGGGATGAAAACCACCACAAACACACGGATAAGGAGGATGGATAAATGGTCGCACTGCTGTTTTTGATTTTCATCATCTGCTTGGTCATTGCCATCCCTGTGTCCATCTCCCTGGGCATTGCATCCGCGCTGCCCGTTGTGTTTGACCCCTCCTTTACGGTGAGCGCCAAGTTCCTCATCCGCTCCATGTTCAGCGGTCTGGACTCCTTTCCTCTGCTGGCCGTGCCCATGTTCGTGCTGTCCGGCATTATCATGGCCAAGGGCGGCATCTCCCGGAAGCTGTTTGACGTGTTCACCTACTTTTTGGGCAACCGCACCGCAGGCATGCCCTGTGCGGTGATTGTCACCTGCCTCTTTTACGGGGCCATCTCCGGCTCCGCCCCGGCCACTGTGGCGGCAGTGGGCAGCATGACCATCCCCATCCTCACCTCCCTGGGCTATGACGTCACCTTCTCCACCGCCATTGTGGCGGTGGCAGGTGGCCTGGGGGTCATCATCCCCCCCAGCATTCCCTTTATCATGTATGGCATGGCCTCGGGGGCATCGGTGAGCGACCTGTTCTTGGCGGGCATTATCCCCGGCCTCATGATCGGCCTGCTGCTCATGTGCTACTCCGTGTTCTACTGCCGGAAGCATGGAGAAGATAAGATAAAAATCCGGGCTGCAGTGGGGCAGCTCCACCAAAAGGGGCTGTTCCGGGTCCTGCGAGAGAGCTTCTTTGCCATTCTCAGCCCCATCATCATCCTGGGCTGCATCTACACCGGCGTAGCCTCTCCCACAGAGGCCGCTGTGATCTCGGTGTTTTACGCCCTGTTCATCAGCCTGGTGGTGTATCGCACCATCCGCATCCGGGACATCTGGAGTATTTTGCAGGAGTCCATCCGCACCTTTACCCCCATTCTCTTCATTCTGGCCACCTCCACCGCGTTCTCCCGGGTATTGACTCTGATGGAGGTGCCTCAGACGGTGAGTGACTTCATCAGCACCCATTTCCACAGCCCTGTGGTGGTACTGCTGGTCATCAACCTGTTCCTGCTCATTGTGGGTATGGTCATGGACACCACCCCCGCCATTCTGATTCTCACCCCCATCCTCCTGCCCGTGGTGCAGGCCTTTGGTATGAATCCCATTCAGTTCGGCGTGGTCATGGTGGTCAACCTGGCCATCGGGTTTGTCACGCCTCCCATTGGCGTCAACCTCTTTGTGGCCAGCTCGCTGACGGACTTGCCGGTGATGTCCATCGCCAAAAAGTCGCTGCCTATGATCATCTACTTCCTGGTGGCGCTGCTGCTTATCACCTATATCCCCGCCCTTTCCCTGGCCCTCATCTGACACAATGGAGGAGAAATCGGTATGAAATCGTTGAAATTCAGACGCCGCTTGCTGGTTTCCGCTCTGTCAGGCGTCCTATGCCTCTCCCTGTTCCTGTCCGGGTGCACCGGAGAGCGGGACACCCGTCCGGTGTGGGTGCTGGCCACTGCCAGCCCCGAGGATACGGTGACCCAGCTGTTTGCTGAGCGGTTTGCTCAGGAGGTGGAGGAGCTCAGCGGCGGAGAGATTCTCATCAAGGTCTACCCCAACTCCACGTTGGGGGGAGACCGGGAGCTGCTGGAGAGCTGCTACGATGGGGACATCCCCTTCCTGGTGCAGAACACCGCCCCGCAGGTCACCTTCATGTCCGACCTGGCCGTGTTTGACCTGCCCTGTGTGTTCGACTCTCTGGACGACTGCCGGGCCAAGCTGGACGACCCTGACTTCTATCAGTCGGTATGCGATGTGTACACCCAGGGGGGCTATCACCTGCTGGGCATGGCAGACCAGGGTTTCCGGGTCATGAGCACCAACCGGGCGGTGTACAGCCTGGACGACTTCAAGGGCCAGAAAATCCGCACCATGGAAAATCCCTACCACTTGGATTTCTGGCAGGCCCTGGGTGCCAAGCCCACCCCCATGAGCTTCAGCGAGGTGTATATCGGCCTCCAGCAGCACACCATTGACGCCCAGGAGAATCCCTATGAGGTCATCGTCTCCAATCGGCTGTACGAGCAGCAGGACTATATTGTAGAGACCAACCACCTCCCCCACCTCATCTCCCTGATCGTCAACGACCAGCTGTTCCAGAGCTTCTCGGAAGAGGACCAGGCGATTCTCACCCAGGCGGCACAGACCGCCACCCAGTACGCCCGGGAGCAGTCGGACGCCCGTATCTCCCAGCGCATTGACGTCATCGAGGAGAGCGGCACCCAGATCATCACCCTCTCCCAGGAACTTCGGGATGAGATTCGAGCGCGGTGCCAAGGGGTATACGATGCCATTGAACAGGCCATTTCCCCGGAGCTGTATCAAGGGTACACCCAATAAACGAAAAATCGCCCCACAGGGCCGGCTTGCATAAGCCGCCCTGTGGGGCATTTCTTTTACGCCGGAGCCCCGGCAAATGGCCGGGGCTCCACTCTTCATTAACCGTTGCGGCGGCGCTTCTCCACCACAACCACAGCCAGCAGCAGGCTGGCAGTAGCCAGAGCGGAGAGCACGTAGCCCATCATGTGGGCGGTGTCCCCAGTCTGGGGCACGTTGTTCTCGGGCTTCTGGGTGGCTTCCGGCTTCTGCGTAGTCTCGGGCTTGTCGGTGGTCTCGGGGGCACCACCAGCGGTGAGGCCGTCCATGGCGGCGGTTAGCTGCTCCACGGCCTGATTCACCACAGCCTGGTCGTCCTCAGAGAGGCTGTTGTCTGCCATCACAGCCTGGGCATTGGCCAGAGCCGTGCGGAAGGTAGCCACAGACTCGGCCGTGTAGCCGTCCAGGTTGATACCCTCGGCCTTGTTCAGGAGCTCTTCCAGGATGGACTTGTCGGCCTTGAAGCGCTGAGCCAGGATGGCATCCAGCAGGGCGTCGGCGGCCTTGTCCACATCCTCCTGCATGGCGTCGCCATCAGCCAGAACCTTCTTGGCAGTTGCCAGAGCGTCCACCAGCTGCTGCCAGTTGGCCTGGACATACTTGTCGGCATCGTCCATCATGCCGTCTGCCCGGCCAATGAGCAGCTCCAGCATGGTCTTGTCGCCCTGGGTGAGGCCCAGTCCCCAGATGGCCTCCAGCAGGTTATCCCATGCGGCATTCACCTGCTCCTGGGTGGCGTTGGCATCGTCCAACACCGCCTTGGCCTCAGCCATGGTGTCAACAAAGTACTGCTTGGCGCTGTCGGTGACACCATCGGTGGAGAGGGTTAGAGCGTAGTCATAGGTCTTTTGCAGCAGGGTCTTGTCGGCGGCGATGGGCTTGTCCCCCACTACCACGGTCACCTGGGCAGTGACGTCCAGAGTATTCACCACATCGCCCAAGTCCTCCAAGGTGCCAGTCAGGGTCTGAGCTCCGGAGGTCTGGGGATCATAAGTAGACACATCCCAACTCACGGCAACCTCTTTGCTGGTCCCGTCGGAGAGCAGAACCGTCACCGTCTCGGGCAGATTCAGGTCCTGCGCGGAGGTGCCATAGTCTGCGTTCACGTTCTCCAGGGCGTCGGTCCACAGCACGTAGGTGTCCTCTTCACCCCGGAAGGGGATCACCTCACCATTCAGCGTGAAATCGGTGAAGGTGACGGGGACACTGACGGTGTTACGCTCACCGTTGCTGGTGAAGACGCCCACCTGGAGGGTCTCACTGGTGTTCAGGTTGGGAATGGTCACGTCCTCCCGGATGGGATTCCACTGGCTGCCGTCCAGGCTGTACCAGGCGGACAGCACGCCGTCCTTCTTGACCACCTTCAGGTAGCACTGGGTGTCCTGGGGATTGGCCTGGACCCAGGGCTCCTCCATGTTGCTGTTGACGTCGTTGCGGTTGGGGGCGGCGTAGATATGGTGGTTATCATTCTGACCGAAGAAGCTGTGATAGCGGCGCTGGGCTGCAAACAGCGCTCCAGTGTCGTCCCAGACATAGAGGGCTGCGGTCTGGAAGTCTGCGGTCATCTCCGCGTTGACCTTTACCGAGATTTCAAAGTCACCCTGGCCAATCTCCAGCACCAACTTGTTCTTGGGCACATTCTTCTGGGTGAAGTCGCCAGCCTCTGTATCAATGGTGATCTGGTTGTCTTGGTCCTCTGCCACGGTGAGGGCGTTGGTGGGATTGACCACCGTCCACTGGTCGGACAGCTGGGCCTTAGCGGTAATGGCCACCCGGCAGGTGTCAAACACGGTGCCGTCCAGGGCGGAAGCTGCGGTGACGGTGACCACACCGTCGTTCTTAGCGGACACCAGGCCGTCGGTGACCTGGGCCAGCTGGTCGTTGTCCACGCTCCAGAGGATGTCAGCGTTCTTGTAGTCCTCCGGGATGACGTCCAGGGTCAGCTGCACGCTCTCCCCTTCCTTCACAACCACGTCGCTCTCCACGATGTCGATGGTATCCACGGCGTTGAGCTGGCTCAGTCGCACCACGCAGGCACCGCCCTGCTTGAGGGAGGCGGAGATGGTATCCTCCCGGGACACGATGCGGGTGGTGCGCTGGACATCCACGCCGCTCTCGGTATCGGTGTAGATTTCGGCCAGATGCTTGCCCTCACCCAGGAAGTCCAGGGGGATGGAGGCCTCACGGGTGCCGGCACCCTGGTTGGTGGCCAGATACCACTGCTGGCCGCTGCGGCGGGCCACGGTGATGTACTGTCCGGGTACCGTATCCAAGCCCACGGTCTCATCCCAGGCGGCGGGCAGGTTCTTCAGGAAGGAGGCACCGGTGAGGGTCTCGTACTGCTGCACGCTGCCAGCCATACAGGGCAGGCCGCTCTCAAAGAGGATGGCGATGGCCAGCTGGTGGGCATAGGTGATGTTACCGGTGGGGGTGATGCGGGGGGTGTAGTCGGTGGGACCAACAGCGCCACGGGTCAGGGGAGCCAGGGTCAGCTGCTCATAGCGGTTATAGCCCATCTCCTCGCCGTTAATGCCCTCTCGGTTGAGCACGTTGGGATAGGTGCGCACTTCGCCGGTGGGCTTGTTGGCGCCGTGGACGTTGACCAACAGGCGATTCTCGGCACAGTCCTTATAAATCTCCTGCATCAGGGCGATGCGGTCCTGGCTCTCTCGGTCGAAGAAGTCCACTTTAATGCCCTTGATGCCCAGTTCGGACCAGTAGGGCAGGCGCTCGTTGCGCTGCTCCTCGGTGGCCAGGTCGTCACAGGGTACCCATGCGATGAGGCCAATGTTCCGCTCTTCGGCGTATTCCACGATCTCGGGGAACCAGTCGAACACGCCCTCGTACTTGGTCTCGCCGGGCTTGCCGTAGTCGGGGTTGTTGGGCTGCCAGCCCTCGTCCAGAATGAAGTAGTTCCAGCCCATCTCATAGGCCAGGTCCAGATAGGACTTGATGGCCTCGGGGTCCCGCTGGACGTTGAAACCACCCTGGAGCCAGGTCCAGGAGGACACGCCGGGGTCCACCCACTCGCTGAAGTGGTAAGTGTCCTCATCGGGGGCGGGGCTGAGGTTTTCCGCCATGGTGTTCTCCATGATGTCGGTGATGTCCCCGATGACGGCAAAGCGCCAAGGAGACTGGAAGGGAGCGGTGGTGCTCACGGTCTCACCCTGCTGCTGGGGATAGCCCAAGGTGAAGGTGGAGCCGGAGGCATCCAGCACGGAGCCGGTGTAGTTGCCGTCCAGAGCCGCTTCACTCATCAGCACCCAGTTGTCCCCCATCTGATAGAGGAAGGGAAGCACGATCTTTCCGCTGAGGGTGCCCGCCTCCTTCATGGAGTACAGACCCTCGTGGGAGAAGTTGCCGCTGCCGTTGGGCATGGACACAGAGGCTGCATCGGCAGGCACAGTAAAGGAGCCCACCTCACCGTTGACCACCATCTCCTGCTCCTCATCGGTTACGATGCGATAGCGGTAGGCAAAGCCGTCGTCATAGCTGCGGCACAGCACCTGGAGCTGGGCCTGGCTGTCCTCCAGGGCCAGGGTCAGAGTCACCTGATTGGCGTGGTTGTGATAGATAGAGGCCTTGCCCGAGATCATCTCATAGTCCTCGTTGATCTCGGTGACCTCCGGCTCGCCCTGCAGGGTCATACCGGTGACAAAATCGCCCAGGGAAGTCTGGAGGCCCAGACGGCCATTGCTGACCGTCACTTCCCCGTCCCGGGTCACGGTGTAGCGCAGGCTGCCCTCCTGGTCCAGAGCCAGGTCTGCCACGATGGAGCCGTCGGGAGAGGCCAGCGTCCAGCCTTTCTCGGTGACCTCCACCTGGGCAGTAGCGGTGAGGGTATCGCCGCCAGCCTTGGGCACGGCGGTGCCACGAATGGTGGCCACACCCGCAGACACAGCCGTGACAGCTCCGGTGGTTTCCTCCACAGAAACCACATCGGTATCTTCCGTGGCATAGGTCACGGTATACTCCTGGGTAAAGTCCTCGGTGCCGAAGATATTCTCCACCCGAGGCACCATGACAGTGCTGCCCTGGCCGGAGATAATGGAGGACTGAGCGGACAGAGTAAACCACCGCTGGTCCAGATTGGACAGGTACAGCTTGGGCTCGGCAAACAGCGCGTGGTCACAGGACATGTCCGGTCCGGACTTGGTAACCAGCTTCAGCTGCTGGGTCCCAGCCGGGATGGCCACGTCAATGTAAGCAGCGTCGCCGCTCTCCTTATAGAACACGCCGTCGCCCCAGATCTTCTGGTCGTCCGCCCACACTTCAAAGGCAGCGTCGCCCCGGTCTCTGCCTTCCCCGTCAGCACCTGTGTTGATGCCCACGTAGGCAGTGAACCGGGTGGCCTCATACCGAGAGACATCCCAAGTGGCGTAGCCGTCCTGGGAGGTACCAGGGTGAATGACAACGCCTTTGGTAAAGTCCTTCACTTCGCCGTTCATACGCAGGCGCAGGCCCTTGGCGGAAGTGTCTACACCCTGGTTGATACCCAGGTCACCCCAGCCTGTCTTGTAGTCGGATACCGGGATATCACTCAAATAGTAGGCCCCGTCCGGTTCTTCCCCTGCATTCCGCTGAGTCTGATTGCTCAGGTACGCAACCCCTCCATCCTCCTGAGCGGAGGACGCCGGGATGGCCATAGCCACAGGTTGTATCAACATCTGCAAGCCCAGAATTCCGGCGGCCATCATCTTCCAACCTTTTTTCACGTACATTCCCTCCTCAAAGTCCGTTTCAGTGGGGCATTTGGTCCCCTATGGTCCGTGTTCCGATATCTTGGTCTGCGGTACGGTGATCCGGCGCACCCTGGCGCCCTCTTATATTTCCCTCCCCTTCCAGATTGCACCACATCCGAATTCAAGCTTATCTTACGACCACACCCTTTTGGTGTCAACAGCTTTGTGCAACGTCCGTAATATTTCAAAAGTCCATCGTAATATTTTGTAAGTTATGCATATGCCCTCACAAAAAATGGAGCTCCGGCATTTAGCCGGAGCTCCATTTGGATTGATTATTTTAGCCGTTGCGGCGGCGCTTTTCCACCACAACTGCACCCAGCAGCAGGCTGGCGGCAGCCAGAGTGGCAAGCACATAGCCCATCATGTGGGCGTTGTCCCCGGTCTGGGGCACGTTGTTCTCAGGCTTCTGGGTGGCCTCGGGAGCGCCACCGGCGGTGAGGCCGTTCATGGCATCGCTGAGGGCAGCCACAGCGGCATCCACGGTAGCCTGATCGTCCTCGGAGAGGCTGTTGTCAGCCATCACAGCCTGGGCATTGGCCAGGGCAGCGCGGAAAGCAGCCACGGACTCGGCGGTGTAGCCGTCCAGGTTGATGCTCTCAGCCTTGCCCAAAAGGTCTTCCAGGATGGACTTGTCCGCCTTAAAGCGCTGGGCCAGAATGGCGTCCAGCAGGGCGGCGGCGGCTTCGTCTACCTTGGCCTGGTCATCCTCGGAAAGAGTCTGATCAGCCATGATTGCCTGAGCCCCCGTCAGAGCGTCCAACAGCTCCTGCCAGTGAGTCTCCACATACTTATCGGCATTCTCAACCATCTGGGTGGCACGGTTGACGAGTTCTTCCAGGACGGATTTGTCCGCCTTGAAGCGCTGGGCCATAATGGCATCCAGCAGGGCGTCGGCGGCCTTGTCCACATCCTCCTGCATGGCGTCGCCGTCAGCCATCACATCCTTGGCGGCAGCCAGAGCGTCCACCAGCTCCTGCCAGTTGGCCTCCACATACTTGTCGACGTTCTCCATCATGCCGTCTGCCCGCTCAATGAGCATCTCCAGCACGTCCTTGTTGCCCTGGGTGAGACCCAGACCCCAGATACCTTCCAGCAGAGCGTCCCAAGCGGCGTTGACCTCGTCCTGGGTGGCGTTGTCGTCAGCAAGAACGGCCTCGGCGTTGGCCAGAGCCTTCTCAAAGGCGGCCTTGGCAGAGTCGGTGACACCCTCCGTGGACAGGGTCACGGCATAGTCATAGGTCTCTTGCAGCAGGGTCTTGTCCACCTTAGAGGGGGCGGCGGGAGTTACAGCAGAAGCCTCGGGCAGCACGGTAGCGTCCATATCGCCAGTGGAAACGGAAATTCCAGCAGGGGCATCCAGCAGAGTAGCCTCCCAATCAGACAGACTGGCAGTGGCTCCATCCTGATTCCAGGTGCGCTCAGCCACGGCGTAGATCTTCTGTCTCACGGAGTAATCAGAACGCTGATAGGCACAGCTTGTCCCCTTGATGACGTCGGCACCGGTCTTGCCATAATTGTATCCATAGTCAGACCAAATGGCGAAGTTTCCGCCCAGCACCTTACCGACGCTGTCGGGGTATGCATATCCATTATCCCCCAGCTCAGCATTTGCGCTGTCGCCGAAGATACCGGGATTCCAGCCATACACCTTGCTCAGGTCTGCATTCCAATAGCTAGAGGCGCCGTATGCATAGTAGACATAAGTATAGACGAAGTTCACCACATCGTAGCCAGCAGCCAGCAGGGCCTGAGCATTGGGAGAAGCGGGCACCCAGTACAGAATGATGATATCCTTGCTGACACCGGAATCCACGCTCTTGACGGCATCGTTGAACATCCGAGTGGTCATACCCTTGCTGACGATGTAGTCGTTGAGATCATTGACATAGTTGACAAACCGAGGGTCAGTGCTGTTCATGTGGGTACCATCTGCATAAGAGGCCTCGTCAGCGGCAATGTTGAAGCTGGTGCAGCCCTTGGAAGCAAAGTAGTCCACATACTTGGCCACCAGAGCCTGACCAAAGGCATAGGCGTCCTCGTTGGACAGGTCCAGAGTGATCTTACCAACCTTGGCATCATAGTCGGTGGCACTGGCACGATAGAACCAGCTGTTATTGATGCTATACACGCCACCGATGTGTCCGGGGCTGTCCAGAGTCGGAATGACCTGAACGCCGTACTGCTCAGCCTCGGCCAGGATTTCATTCATATCGGACTCAGTCCAATAGCCATTGTCCGGCTTGCAGGTGGAAACATCATAGTCGGTGCCAGCCACAGTCACGTTCATGTCGTCCAGGAAGAAGCGAGTGGCGTTATTGTTGGAGAAATCCAGGTACAGCACATTCATCTTATTCCAAGACAGAGTGTGGATGAAGGACTTCATCATGTCAACGCTGTAGAATACACGTCCAGCATCCAGGTACAAAGAGCGCTCAGGAACGTCAGGATAGTCGGTGACGGTGCCAGCCATCACAGTGGTGCCGTTGGCAATCATGCTCTGAAGCACGGTATGCAGTCCGTACAACACACCGATGGCAGAATTGGCGGTCACGGTGATGTTGTCAGAGGTGATGTCCAGCGTATAACCCTGGCTGTCCGTCACAGCAGTTCCATCCACCTTCACGACGATATCGCCGCTCTTGGCCATGGACTCAGTCCCGTAGACGATGGGCAGCACGGAATCGCCAGGAATGCCCCGAGCAGCAAACTCAGAGTTGGCCGTCTGAACATAAGTAGCCAAATCCGTCCCGGTGGGATCGCTGTCTGCAACGATAAAGAAGCGAGCCTCACTGGTCAGAGTAAAGCTGCCCTCTCCAGCTGTCGTGGACTGCACAGTAGGAACACTGGCAATGCCAGGCGCACTGTCCGTATCAGCAGCCGAACTATGGAGCGGCGAAATGCCTACCACCATAGCGGCTGTCAGCACCAGTGCAAGGCCTTTTTTGATCCAATTTCTCATAATAAAGTACCTCCCTGCAATAAGTTGTTTGCTAATATCTACACATGTCCTTGGACATGAGAAAGCACGGGCCACATAGTTATGATGCGTCTGCAAGCGCCCCTGGAGGTATCCCGATGCCCTCTTTCCAGATCCCATGACATTCCAGTTCGAGTTTATCTTACGACCATCCCCTGTTTGTGTCAACACTTTTGTGGAATATTTGTAATATTTTAAGAATAAATTGTAATATCTTGTAAGTTGCAGGTGATTCCATATGCCATCACACCGTACTATTTCATCTGTACAGTCATCCTTTTCCTGGTGAACATGCTCTGAATTTAGCGGTTTTCTTTTGTAAATGGGGTGTAAAAATTTTAAGTTTGATTCAGGTAGCCTCGGTATACTGTCTCCCGTAACAGGATTCTGATCGAAGGGGGCATCCAGGGATGGCAGCACAGATGACATTCCAGCGCTACGAACTCAAATATCTGCTGAGCCCTGCTCAAAAGCGGGCGGTGCTACAGGCCATGGACGGACACATGGAGCTAGACCAATATGGCCGTGTGACCATACGAAACATTTACTACGACACGGAAACGTTCCGTCTCATTCGCCGCTCTCTGGAGCGCCCCTGCTATAAGGAAAAGCTGCGGGTACGCAGTTACCGCCAGGTCTCTCCAGAGGAGCCGGTGTTTGTAGAGCTGAAGAAAAAGTACAAATCCGTTGTCTACAAGCGGCGGCTGTCTCTTCCCGAGGGACTGGTGAGTCAGCGCCTGGGCCAGGATACCCCGCTTCCGGTGTCCTCGCAGATTGGCCATGAGATTGCGTATTTCCGCTCCTACTATCACCCGCTGATTCCCACCGTCTTTCTCAGCTATCAACGGGAGGCGTTCTACGCGGTGGACGGTGGGGACTTCCGAGTCACCTTTGACGATCACATCCTGTACCGTCAGTACCAGCTCTCCCTGTGTAGTGAGGTCTATGGCACCCCCATCCTCTCTCCCGATCAGACCCTCATGGAGATCAAAACCTCTGGGGGGATTCCCCTGTGGATGGTTCACGCCCTGACCCAGCACAACATCTTCAAAACGTCGTTCTCCAAGTATGGGACGGCCTATCAACACATGACAAAACAACAGCAGTTAGGAGGACTCCGTTATGCCTGATTTCTTTCGCGGTGTGTTTGACACCGATCTCACCCAAGTGATTTCCATCACTGATTTTTTGCTCTGTGTGGGCGGAGCACTGGTGGCCGGGCTGCTGCTGGCCCTAGCCTACATGGTGGGCACCCGGTACACCAAAAGCTTTGTGGCCACCTTGGCCCTGCTCCCCGCCGTGGTATGCGTCATCATCATGATGGTCAACGGCAACATCGGCACCGGAGTGGCGGTGGCTGGCACCTTCAACCTGGTGCGCTTCCGCTCGGTACCCGGCTCCGCCAAAGAGATTGGCGCTATTTTCCTGGCCATGGGAACAGGGCTGGTCATGGGCATGGGATACATCGGCTACGGCTTTGTCATCGCCATTATGCTGGGCGGTGTCAGCGTCCTCTACCACCTGGTAAACTTCGGCTCCGGCAAGAAATCTGCCTGTTACAAGACCCTGCACATCACCATTCCCGAAGATTTGGAGTATACCGGTGTCTTTGACGACCTGCTCCAGCGCTACACCAACCGCTGCGAGCTCTCCCAGGTGAAGACTACCAACATGGGCAGCCTGCTGCGCCTAACCTACCAGCTCACCCTCCGGGACCCCAAATTGGAAAAGGAGTTCATTGACCAGCTGCGCTGCCGCAACGGAAACCTGGAAATCACAGTTTCTCGCCAAGAGACCGCTTCCTGTGAACTCTAAGAGGGGATGATACATCATGAAATCTCTGAAACCATGCACTCTGCTGCTCTCTACGCTCCTGCTGTTGCCCGGATGCAAGACAGACTCTCCCACCCCCACAACGTCCAGTCAGGACCAGCTGTCCTCTCAGTCTGCCACCTCCAGCAATGTGGACCTGTCCCAGCTGTTCAGTGACCGGGACTTTGAGATCGGCTATGACGAGGAGAGTGCGACTCTCATCCAACTTGGCTCCCCCTCTACCTGCGACAGCGACGCCGTCACCGTGGACGGAAGCACCGTCACCATCACCTCTCAGGGGGGACACGGTGTGGTGTCCAAAGATGACTTGGTGGTCACCTGCGGCACCTACGAGATCAACGTCTCCAGCCACGGCCTGTCTGGCAAGGACAGTGTGGCCATTGCCAACGGCACCTTCACCCTCAAAACCGGGAAGGACGGCATTCAAAGCGACAATGAGGAAGACACCGAAAAGGGCTTTGTCTATCTGGGCGATGGAAATTACACCATCACCGCCGACGGAGATGGTGTAAGTGCCAGCAGTTGGATGCAGATAGATGGTGGAACCTACACCATCACCACTGGTGGCGGCAGCGCCAACGGGGAAGCTCACACCGACAACATGCAGCCCGGCGGTGGCATGGGTGGCATGGGCGGACGCCGTCCGTAAGTAGGAACATGGTAGAATAGGTATCATATATTTGCATATAAAAAGGCATGGTTTGCAAATCTCTGGTCGAATGAAGTTGTAACACATCATTCGAAAAGGGATAGCAAACCATGCCTGATAAGCTTGTACAGTTTAATGAGTCTGCGTCAAAAGGTAAATCCGAAAATCGGTACATGGTAGTATCGAGGATATGCTCAACAAACTGCTGACACCCCCCTTTGGTATTCTGGCCTTACGCGGTCTCGTTGACCTTTACGCTGAGGTTTCTTGTTGCACATTGTCTTCCGTCCAAAGATGTTAACCGGTATGTAATCGTATAGTTCCCCGGTACAGAAGAATTGACCGTTCCTTCCACCTCTACTCCATCGATCAGGTTTTCTCCATTGGCATCTTCCGCTTCAAGGACCCAGTCAAGGGGTACAAACGGTTCATTCTGGGAAATGGATATTTGTTCCTGTCGCAAGGTTAGCACAATATCATCTTTCACACCATCTATGTATGCTCTGCACTGTGCAGTTGCTACATCGCCAAATTCATTTGACACCGTGAAAAAAATACTATACTCTCCCTCTGCAGTTTTCTCCCGATACCATGATACTTGACCCGTTATCTCCTTACCGTATCCATTATCCGCTTCCAGCTGCTTCCGCTCAGCCAATACTCCTGGTAAATTCCCCAATTGAGTTACTGTCAACTGTACTTCCGAATCCACCTGTATGGTTGGACCAGTATAGTTTTCCAAAAGCAGCATCCGTCCCTGGTCTGTTAATTTCTCGCTATATCCGTTCAATGAGTAATAAATCATTTTTTGGTTTAGCTGCTCTGTGTTCTGGAGTACTGCACGGGCATCAGAGGTACGATCATTTCCGTCCTCATCTGTAACAAGCACTCCTTGCATTATATCTAGCTCACTCGTTCCATCGTACACCAGTATCTCCGGACTCCACTGGATCTGGCATTCCTGTGTTTTCTGGGACAGAGCTGAATTTACTTGCTCCGGCCGCTGCTGTACGGCATACATCAGTAGGACTCCCAGTAGGATGGCAGCTAAAACTCCCAGCGCATGCAGAAAAAACAGTTTCCTTTTCATGCTTTCTCTCCTCACCTATTTCCATATCTACCGTAGCTATAGCCGTATTTGCCATATCCATACCCATATCCATACCCATATCCGTAACCATACCGGCTATGTGAGTGAGGCTGACCGTTATATACAAATCCAAGGATTTTAGTGTGTACTTCCGCTAGCTGATCCAAGGTTTCCATGATTTGATTTCTTCGTATCCAATCATGTCTTACTACATAGAGTACTCCATCGGCATACCCAGACAATACAGCTGCATCTTCAAACAGTTGCATGGGCGGGCTATCAATTATTATATAATCCATAGTCCCCCTTAACGTCTCAAGCCACTCGCTCAATTTACCTGAGTTCAAAATTTCAGCAACGGCGGGGACAGGAGCATTTCCTCCCACAAAGGAGATCCCGGATTTCTCACACACCTCCAACGTTCTCTGTTGACCTTCTTGCTCTAACACTACATCCATCAGGCCGTATTTACCACTTCCTCCTACCTTTGTCCACATATCCTGCTTACGCAAGTCTCCATCAATCAGAGTAACCCGTTTCCCTTGTTTGGCCAATGCATAAGCCAGATTTTCTGCAACCATGGATTTTCCTTCTGTAGCCACTGTGCTGGTTACAACTACGACCTTTCCCTGTATCTCATCCAACTCTCTCCGCACTGATAACGTAAGGCTGTCTATTGCATCTACAAATCCTAAGCTCATCTCTTCTTCCAAAATAGAAGGATGGCGCCACTTTCTCTTTCTGAGTGCGGATATTTTACCCAGACACACAATGTTGCTCACAGGTTTGAGTTCATCGGGATTATGGACTCTCTTATGGAGCAATGCGACCAAAAATAGAACGACTACTCCCACCACTGCCCCCAAGACAGCTCCTTGCACCACCGCTTTGGGATAGTTAGGAAAATTACATGGCTCATTGGGCACAGCTGGCGTATCAATCAGATGAAACTCGATATCGCCTATTACCACACGAGCTACGTTAGGATATACTTGTAACAGCGCCTGTAAAATTCTTTCTGCCTCCACAGGATCGGGGCCCGTCACAGACATGGTCAACATATTGGAGCCTTCCACCAGGGAAACCGCCAAGTTCCCCTGAATCACCTCCGAACCTAGTTCTGCCTTCAACTCATCAAGTAAAATAGGACTACTCAAAATATAAGGGAAGGTGTTTGCCAACTGATTGGCTGCACTACTATCATAATAAAACCCATAGCTATCTCCCCGTGGGTTGGTTGCCACCATAACAGTTGCAGAAACCTTGCTGCAGTACATGGGAACATAGGTTTTATATGTATAGCCATAATTGAAAGCACCGAAAACCAAGGCAAGCACCACAGGACACCACCAGTGTCGCCACAGGAGTTTTACCAAGCTTTCTATCAGAAACAATAGATCAATTTCATGTTCTGAACGCTCAATTTTCTCGCTCATGTTCTGCCTCCAGTTTCTTTTTCCCGCGCGTTCTTCGACCGTATCCGTAATACCGATCCCGACTTCTGCCACCAAACCCAAATGGATGCACTGCATTGAGCACGATACCTTGGATTCGCACATTATTTTGTCGAAGAATCTCAAGCTTATCGTTAATGGCATCCACCCCACACCAATCCTGTCGCACGACAAACAATACGCTTTCCACTGCTTGTAGCAGATATTCCGTATCACTTGTCACAGCCATAGGTGCCGAATCTACAATTATGTAGTCCATCGTTTCTGATAGCGCTTGGATTAGTTGGCATATCTTTGTTGCATTCCCCCGTACTCCGTCATTCACCCGCTGATCACCGGATTGGACTACGTGTAGACCGCTGTCCTCATCGTAATAGACAGTATTCGTTCCCTCGCACCGATCGTTGAGATAGTCATTTATGCACACAGCATCCTCTTTGGGCAATTGTAGCACCTTATGAATGGCAGGCTTTCGCAGGTCACCATCCAACAGCAGAACCCTCCGCCCCTTTTCCTTCAACGCCAGGGCAATGTTGGTTGCCACCGATGATTTGCCCTCATTCTCTCCTACACTTGTCACCAACAGAATCTTGTGCCCACTGTGTTTCATCCGAAGCTCCAGGCGAGTTACAATTTTTCTGATGGATGCAGAAAATCCCATACTAACCCCTGGGTCATTCAACAGAATGGATTTCTTTCTTCGGCGTATGATGTCTTTTGTACTTTTCCACTTCCGCTCAAACGGTACATCACCCAAGACACTTCCATTTAGATTCCGCTGTGCCCCTTGCATGGTCTGAACGGTTGGACGTAACGCAGTAAACAACACACATCCTGCCGCCACCAAGATTGCCGCTCCAACACTTGCTATTTTCTGAATGTGTCGGATGTTTGGGGTATTTGAAGGTGTTTGGGGTACGGACGGTGGTTGAAGCATCATTAAATCAGCATTGGTAAACAAATAGTTTGAAACTTCGTCATAATGATTGATAGCTGACCACAAACCTTGATGGGCCTGCTTGGCAGTAGGTGCCGTGACCTGAACTGTGAGCATATTGGTCTCTGGTATTACCTCTGCTTTAATTTCCCCATCAAACTCTGTTACGGCTAACTCCTCAACCACTTTCTCGCGTAGAACATTGCTGGCAAACACCTCTCCAATCACCTCTGCCATTTGAGTTGTGGCTGTGAGGTTGGAGTAAATGCTAATATCGCTTCCCTTTGCGGTAACCGCCATTGTGGCATAGGACGTATACGCCGGAACATATCGAAGCTGTACAACACTGTCTACTCCCATCCACACCGTAAAACCAGCTAAAACCACAACCCATAGATTGATAACCAGATCACGGAGTACCGAATACCAGCTCAATTCATCCCAGCGAAACAATTCTCTTTCTTCCATCATTTCTCACCCTATTCGTATACTACAACCGTCATCCATGTGTGTTGTTTTCCAGCCCAGTAGTGCACCTGATACACTCCGGGGGTTGATGCATCCACCCCATCCTCTATCTGGAGCTTCTCTTCTCCCTGTCCCGAAATGGCCCACACATAGTCGTAGGCATTCCACGACTCGCCGCAGGCCAAATACAACAAAGGGCATTGATTCTCCAAGGCCACTTCCCCCTGCTCGAGTACATGTACTGGCAAACTCAGTTCCGACAAATCTCCCATCGAGTTGGCAACCTGAACTTGAATCATGTATTCCCCTGGTCGCCCCATGTCCAGATCATTCTCTAGCGAAGTTATCGAATCTGTAATCTCTCCCTCCAGCATATCAAACGCTCGTATGTAAGATATCGGATCTTCTTTTCCACCCTGTTCAAACACCAATGCAGAGATCAGCTGAAATTGAGGGGAGTGATAATCTTCCATCACAACTTTTCGTCGTAGGGTTGCGGAATGATTCGCTCGATCAAATACAGTATAGCTTACATAACAACTTCCATCACTACTCAGCGACGAGAGTCCTCCCAAAATGACTTGCTCTGTCAAGTCTCCTTCCTCTTCATCCCAGGCTTGCACGCCTTCCATCAGACCGGTTTTCATCTCATCCACCGACAAATTTAGCACCTCGGGCTGTGCTGTGATGATCGGTGCATGAACATCTTGTCGTTTCCATTCCTGATATCTCACCAACGTCCATAATCCAAGAGACAGCACAAACAGCCCCACCACAAGCCAACGAATTACTCTCATACACTCCCACCTCATCCTTTCCTACCGGCCACAAGTACGCTCAATCGCCGAGCACCACCAAACCAATATCTACGGATGGGAAATGCCCAACGCCATAAAACACCGAATATAAATCCTTTCCTTCTCCAAAGCGCAACCCATTTCCCTCGTCGATACACATGCGAAACCCATCCCACTACCTGCGAGATATGGATAGGGCCTTCTAGTATGCATTGTCCGTCCCCAGCCAAAAAGACGCTTTCATTTTTACACTTGATAATTCTGTGCAGAACATATGCTCCACTCTCACGCCTAAAAAGTACAATCATTCCTGGACGACACCGCACAGTATCCATGGGCCTCAATCCAACATAGTCACAATTGGGGGTTAAAAACGGGTACATACTTATTCCAGATACCGGAATAGATGCCGAATGGTTCTCATGAAGCATCTTTTCTATCTCTTGCAGATATATCCTGGTTTGGACCGTGCAACATGTTTCACCCGATCTCTTCCAACATTTGCCTTCACTGTTGTGCATATGACCGTGTATCCTCCGTCAAATGTCCATTTCTCATGTAAAAAAAGCGATTGCAGACCTCCAGCACAGAAGTGCGATGGGTGACAATCAGACAGGTACAATATGTCATATGTTGCTTAATATTGCGCAAAATCTGACACCCCGTCTCTTGGTCTAGTGCCGACGTAGCCTCATCAAACAGTATCACGGGCGCTTTTTTTAGTACCGCTCTTGCAATCGCAATACGTTGAGCTTGTCCCTCAGACAGACCAATTCCTTTTTCTCCTACTATGCCCTGTAGGCCTCCTGGCAGTTTGCTAACAAATTCCCACGCACATGCCACCTGGAGTGCCTCTATCATTTCTTGCTCCGTGGCTGTTGGAACCACCACCCGCAAATTTTCCGCAATCGATCCGGAAAAAATGGTATTTCCCTGAGGAACATAGGCAATCCACTCTCGTGTCCCTGCCCCCAATGGCTCAGAGACCCCGTCCACTGCCGCGACGGCAGCCTTTCCTTCATCTGGCTGAATCATCCCCAATACCATACGAAGCAAAGTAGTCTTTCCACAGCCAGATCGTCCCATTATTGCAGCGTAATCACCAGGATTCAGCTCTAAGCTACACCCTTTCAACACAGCCTCTCCCCGCTTGTAAGAGAAGCTAACCTCCTGCAACCGGATGGACAAACCATACTGTTTCTGATCTTCAATGTGCTGAATGTTGACCGAATTCCCTACAGGCTCTTTGGGCAATTCAGTGACTTCTATGATTCGCCCGGCCGAAGTAAGAGCCGAGATGGCGCTGGGTACCATTCGAATTATACCAGATAAGTCTCTGCTCAAGGAGCGCGCCAGCTGCAAGAACAACGTCATCGTACCATAGGTGATATATCCGTTCCACAGTCGAAATACTCCCCAGGCCATACATAACACGGATACCATCAAACTCAGCACAGACATAAAGGAGGCGGCTTGTACTGAAAATTGGTTGTACTCTTCCGCCTCTGTCATATATTTATTTTGCACTGCTTTGAGTCTATTTTCAAATATATCCGTAAGGTGCAGCGCTTTGATGGTATGTACATGTTGAAATGACTCGTCTGTAAAGCCCATCAGTTCACTGCCCACCTGTCGCATCTTCTTGTTGTGATCCCTCATGCGTACCAACAATACCCGAGATAGCAACAACGAAACGGGTGCACTGAGCAACGCAATCACGGTCATGGTCTTGTCATAATACAGCATAATCACCAAACTGCCCAAACCATGCACACCAGTGGTAACAAATGAAGGAAACCAGCTCAGCACATTGGCAGATACTGTGTTGACATCGCTATTCAAACGACTGAGCAAATCACCACTATGGTATTTACTCATACTCTGCCAGCGAGTACAAAAAATATCATGATAAACCTGTGCCAACAACTCATTTTGCACCTTTAAGCTTACCCTTCGCAGATAAATCCCGCTCCACGCATCTAACCCAACTTTAGCTAGGCCAGTCAAAATCAGCAACAAGAGCATTGCAAGCAGCAAATTCAAATTCTGAAACATGACTCCGTCAATCAGATACTTGGAACTAATACTGCCTGCCAATCCTAGCAGTGTTCCCAACACTCCTATAACCAAGTAGAATAGTATGCTGCCCCAATACTTTCTCATGCGCTGGAAGATCCACTGTCCTTCCCGTTTCATTTCCTGAAGGGCACCCTCTGCAATCTTGCGTCTGATACGCTTCCAGTCAAACATGACTATTCCATCACTCCATATTCTTCAGTTGTCTGGCATACTCTGTCTTCATGCCCTCCACCATCCGACATACGTACTCTGGTCTTTTGTCAAATGCCCCGGTCTCTGCTAAGGTCATGGCAGCACAGTTGTGGCAAAGCACTCGGTCAGGACAATTGGCACAGGCACGTGGTAACCGAATTTGAAGAGTTTTCTCATGAATTTCTTTCCAGGCCTTCGCAAAGCCAACCTCTCGCACATCCATTTCAATTCGGTCAAACAGGCCACAGGGACGCATCTTTCCGTCCCAGGTCAACCAAAAAGAGGCTCGCCCCGCCAAACACTGCATGGGGAGTCCTTCCTGTGCTGGCTCTTGCGGTGAATTATCCCGCTCAACGGCCCATTTTGCACGTCTGACGAACTCCTCATCTTTGCTTAACAGGCGCTCCCGGCGCACCATGTAAGCCCCCGCCTCCTCCGCCGCTAAGCGTCCAGGATTATTCCCACAGGTCTGTTCATCCAACCGAATCGGCGGGAAGAGATAGGAAGACATGGCACACAGCGCCCCTGCATCCCGTGCAGTCTGGTGCACCTGCTCCATATCCCCGCAATTATAAGTGGTCAGCATCATGGTGACCCGAACCGATATCCCCATCTCCCGCAGACGATAGATGGACGTTTTCACCGACTCGTAGGCCGGCACACCACACAAGGAGCGATAAGTCTCATCGGAAGCCCCGTAGAGGGAGATGTTGATCCGAGCAGGAGGGCGCTTAGAAAAGCACTCTACGATTTCTGGGGTAAGCATGGAGCCGTTGGAGTTGATGACCACCCGAAATCCCATGTCACACAGCGGTTCATACAGCTCAATAAAGTCCCGGCGCAGCATGGCCTCCCCACCCGTGAGCAACAAAAACAGCATTCCGGCTTCTTTTGCCTGGCGGGCAATGTCCAGCCACTCTTGCGTTGTCAGCTCCTGCTGTTCCAACTGCTCCATGTTTTCCATGCCGTGCACATAGCACATTTTACAGCTAAAATTGCATCGACTGGTCAGCTCAAAGGTACCATGCAACGGAATGCCCCGCACAGCTGCCTTTCGAGACAGCATTTGACTGATGGGCACGTCCTGACTCCACCATGGCTCATTCATCTGGTTTCCCTCCTTCATAGATTACATGATACAAATGCTCCACTGCCGAGGCATCCGGAAGACAGTGATACAGATAAATGGGACACTGCTCTACTACCTGCGTCACAGTGTCCATCACACGTTGCGTGGCAATCCGATCCCATAACGGAACCATGCATTCCGAGAGCAGAATTGTGGCAGCCTGAGCGCCCACAAGGCGCACCAGATGGTTTTTCTTCCCTTGACGCAAGACCACGATGGCTTTCAACGGGCAAGATATGTTGTGGGAGATTCCAGAGGACCCACAGAACGGAAAGCCATGTGCCATCGTTCGTTCATCCTCTACGCTGAACACCGCCCGGTCTCCGTTGACAATGCGAGTACCTGGCCGATGCTGGCGCCACAGTTCCGCCTGAGTAGACTTTCCAGTGCCAGAGGGGGCTGAAAAGAGAACGGCCTGTCCAAGACACTGGATATAGGCAGCGTGGAGCACCACTTTCCCCCTGTATGACAATAGATAATCCAAACCCATGGCGGCAAACAGGCTTCCTTCAGTTATTGCTTTTTGTCGGCACGGCAAATATACCTGTATCACGTTCTCCTCCAATGGGTCTACGACTTGACAGCCAAGCCAGTTTTCCTCATCTACATTCAGAAATGTACCTCGATAGCGATATATTTTTCCGTACTCGTAATAAGCCCGGTTTCTGCTACTGGCAAAAACCGGGTCTGTATTGCGTCTCATCAACTGAGATGCTGGACGTATCATCACGTTCACATCACACGGTTCTTCTTGAGACATATACGCAGAATATGGGTATTCTTTTTTCAGTTTAATCATATAGGGTTGCCAATTGATTTGTAGTCGAAGTCCTGCAACAGTATATTGAATTGACCCATACATATTTAGGAGCCCCCAAACACCCCTGCATTAACATGATAACACTCCATTGACGCCTCACAAACATCTAGGTTTTCGTTAAAATAAACAAACCCTAAGATACTCCCTGGAATCTCATATTTTGTACAGAGATCACCTGTAGCCGCATTTGTTTGGCACTCGTTTGTAAGAACGGCGCTACACATATCTGCTATGGTCGTATCAAAACTAAGCTCTTCAAAATATACCATAGGCTTTTCATATGTTTTCTTCATTTACTCTCTCCTACTAATTATATCGTTATTGAATTTCAGTTCTATCTCGCTCAATCATCAGACAAAATGCCTCTACTTTTCAAAGCATCTATGAATTCTCTTACATCGCTCTGAGCAACAGCCTCTTCCACTTCATAGCTTTGGCAAATTTTCTGTATCAGTTGATCCATAGAGTATTCTTTACTTTGAAGTAATTCCCACAAAAACCTCCCCACTTCATTTAGCGTAATCAACCCCATAAACTGAAATACAGCCTTACCTGTGGGCACCACAATGTACTCTCCTGCAATTTCCCGCAACATAAATTCCTTGGAAATTTTCATTGAAACGCTCCTCACTGATAGGTCAAATACATAATCTCACATGTATCTGGGTCAAAATGCTGGGTCTGCTCTTCCCGGCTCTCTCCGGCCTCCAGACCTCCGGCAAATTTCACCCGATAGGTGATTCCTCCTTGTAATACATTGTCCTCGATTCTTTTATAGTAAATATAAATGTCGTTTTCGATGTTCTCGCTGCTGTTGTTCTCCAATCGAATCCACTGGTCCGCCACGGACAGGGTAAATTTATCCGTATGCAGCGAGCGTTCCTGCTTCAAATAGGCCAAATTTTCTATGGAATAAGTACAAGACTGGGTATTTCTAGGCATCTGCACAGCAGACGCCTCCAACACCTGGACAGTACTTCCTGCAATCAACGTTGTTATTTCAAATTCTCCCAAGGAGCTCCCATTCTCGTCCTTGGCCACGATTTTCAAATACTGTATGTCCTGGTCTGACGTATTGAGCACCGTCAATTGCCATACGTCTTCTACGGCACGGTCTGTGCCATCCTCCCAAAAGGGTCCGTCATAAGCTTCCACACGTTCAATGGATATGCCGCTTTTTAAATATACGGGCATATTTTGTTTCTGTTCTTGGTCTTTCCTCCATAAGCTCCACACAAAAAGGCCGCCCACACACACGGCTACCATAATTGCCAGAGCCACGCCTTTCCACACCAGTGTGTTTCTACGTTTTTTCCTTGTCTGTCCTTTGGAACTATCCATCTTTTCCTCCAGTGCCCCGGTGGCTTCCCCTTTCCAGGGGAAGCCACCGGCCATATCAGGTATTTGTCACTGCTCTTCTTCTTTTCGAGTCTTGATTTTCATACCCATGCCAATTCCAGCCGCAGCACAGACGAACAGAGTTGTCAGCCAGATGGTCAAACCAGACTCATCTCCCGTCTGGGGAACCTGGGCCTCCGACTCCGGAGTCGCCTGGGGCTCATCCGTTGTCTGCGGAGCGTTGGTAGCTTCGGGCTGCTGGCTTACCTCAGGCGCATCGGTCGCCTGGGGGGCATCTGTGGCTTCCGGCTCTTCCGGCTCCGTTTTCGCCGTCAGCCCCTCCATGGCCGCAGCAAGCGCCTCGGTCGCTGCATCCACCGTTTGCTGCTCTTCCTCACTCAGGCTATCGTCATCCATCACAGCCTGCGCTGCATCCAGCGCCGCCTGGAATCTTGCTACGCTTTCCACCGTGTAGCCGGAGAGGTCCATGTCCTTGGCTTGCTCCAAAATCGCCTCCAAGTTCTCCTTATTCGCTTGGAAACGCTGGGCCATAATCGCCTCAAGCAGCGCACTGGCTGTGTCGTCCACTTGGTCTTGAGTCACATGCTCCACGCTCAAGAGCTGCTCCGCCGCTTCCAGTGCATCCAGCAGAGCTTCCCACTGGGTTTTGACGTACTTGTGGGCACAGTCCACCATGGTATTGGCACGGTCTATCAGCTGCTGTAGGGTTTCCATTCTCAGCTTCTGATAAATCACAACAATCTCCACATCGCCTGTGGCCACACCAGTTGCCTCTCCCTGAACCCGCTGGAACTGATATCCTTTGATGGCTTGTTCCAGAAGTTTCGTGGCATCATATTCTGCGCCATCGTAAACCTGGAGCACTTGGTCCTCTGCCAAAGAATTTCCGTTCTCATCCTGATACTTCACAGTCACGGTGTACTGCTGCACAGGATTGAGCAAGTAATAGGCGGCCTCTACATTTTCCCAACTGCTTGTCACCAGCAAGTCTTGCTGTGCAGTACGGTTCTCCTCGCTCTGGACTGTGGTAGGTTCATCACCTTCTTGCTTGTTTTCCGCACTTCCCGTCCACTTCAGATTGGTCAGGGACAGCAGGTTTCCAACCTTGTCGTCCAGATTTGCGTTGGGATCATCCGTGGGGACCACATCCGCCCCCTCCGTTGTCGAACTGCTGGAATTTCGGATAACAATGGGGAACTTGGTTTTATAGGAGACAACCTTGCCCGTTTCATCCTTTTGGGCTTCCCACACACACTGTTCACCAAATTCGTAATACAAATCATACGCTGTCTCGATCGTGTACGTCTTTGCCCGGAACGAGACCCACTGTTGAGCGTTATCAGGAACTGCCAGTTCAATGGTCATCTGTGTGGAACTTCCACTTTCTAGCTTTGCAGACAACTGCAGCTTATCAGGAATACAACCCGTTGTCGTCTCCAGGTTGAACGATATCGCCTGCCCCGGAGCTAAGTAGACCTCATTTTTGGGTCCATACGCCTCATAGTCTTCAATGTCAGTCAAGGTTCCATTTCCATCCACGAAAACCGCGCCAATCTCAGTGACCGCAGATGTATTATTTGCATTGAGAAGAATATTACGGATTTCCTTGAATTGAGGATTGAATTCCCCATCTTCCAAGTAAACATCCTCGATATCTTCATAGGCATTGCCCGAGGGATTTGCTGGATTATATACACGAATGGCATCTAAATAGAATGTGTAGGAATTGTCTTGACCGCCTTCCTGATAATGATGGTCAAAAGCTTTCTCATAAACAGGCATTACTTTTACGCTATACTCTCCCCATCCCAAACCATCAACCTTTGCAATGGGCACTTGATACAACGCATTGGAGTCATCCGCATTTTCGTCCACAATCCACTCATCTTTCTCGGCATCATACACATACCCATAATATGTATCAATCACTGACCTTCGAACGAGCTTATTTCCCTTATCATAGACCTCAATCAGGACATATCCAGTATCTCCGCTGGTCACACTAATGATATCAAACCCAGTTCCAGTAAATTCAAACTCTGCTGTAGGCAACTGGTTCAAGTCCAAATTTTCATCAACTGTCACATAATAAGTGGACCCATTGCTGTACGTAGCATCGTCCTTATAGTGTGTATCATTCCCGTACAAATCATCCCACAGCTTGCCCAATTCTTTGCTGCCTGGACGATCGGTATCCTGCTGTGTATCAGAGCCCTCTCCGGTCAGAGTCGTCCATACTATCTCTGTATCGTCCTTTGTATAACCCGGATTAGGCTTTATCGCACCAAAATTATCTTCATAGAAGATTTCGGTTGCTGGAATGATTGAGAGCTCACCCGTGATGTAGTTTTGGTCATTTTTTACATGCTCAGAATCCAACTTCACCACATACAACATTTTTTCCAGGGAGTCCATTTGCATGGTATCGGGTACATAGTATACGTCTCGCTTGGAACCGCCGTCAGTCTCTGTGGTCTCAGCTTTAACGTTCCATAGCGTTTCCCATAGTTCACCCAACTCATTCTCCATTTCCTCGCCTTTGTTCGTGACCGCAGTCCCGTAGGACAAATCTAATTTTTCAAAGGTTCGTTTGGTATCAGGAAATGTCTTGTACAAATCCTTTTCGTCAAATGTTGCAACGCCCGCCAACTCGCCCGCAATCTGATAGGACCCCAGCGCATCATTGTCCAAAACATCCACTGCCACAGGCAAGCCGTAATCGATGACCACAGTATCGTCTGCCATCAACTCGGTAATCAAGAAGTTGAGGATATACAGCGTATACGGATCATCGGAGGTAGAGTAGTAGAATGTAACATAACCTTCCACAGGCTCTTCACTCACAGAATACGTGTGAGACGCACCATCAGCCGGAACGTCAACCTCATACGTCCAGATATTGGCATCCATTCCCGCCAACTGATTATTCATTTTGAAGTTGTTCTGTCCTTCGATGGGATAGATGCCCTCATCCTGGTACAACGTCACCGTGATTTCAGACGGACGAGTACCGCCTTTATTCTCGTTATCGTACCAAATCTTTTCAATGGTCAGATGAATATCACCAGAGCAGGGGTCCTGCATAGCTCCCCCCTGGGGCACTGTAGTATCTCGATTCTGCTCTGTGGCCACACCCAGCATCAACTTGGCCTGAGCGGACGACACATAGACATTTGCCGGCGCTAAGGCATTGGGATGCTCGCTGCTATTTAGCATGGCATCTTCCCACACAGCCTGGAAATAGGAGGCATACTCGCCCTGCTCAATGTCAGATGGGCCCCGATGTATCACTGTATAGCTGTGATACTTGACAGCACCAATCTCGATTTGTTGATACTCTGCACTCAGCGGCTTTTCTATCTGTCCCCGATACAAAATCCGGTCTAACTTATCTCCGTACTCGTTCAGGCGATATACCGTATATCGATTCTGCATTCCCTCAATGGATTTCAAGGTATTGAAATCATAGTCCGAATCCAACATAGTTTTTCCAGAAAAGGCCCCTACCAGTTTTTCAGTACCTCGGATGGTATCTGCCTTGTCCATGGTGTTGTTCTCCAGCAAGCCCTCATTGTTGCAGCCCACAAAGCCGCCAGCGTAACCAAATTCGTTGCTTCCATCCACATCATTGGTTGCTCCACCACCGAACACGTCATAACCGTTGGTGACACCAGTAATGGTACAGTTGGCAACTTTGGTGCGGTTGGCCTTGATGAGACCGATTTTCAGGTTATCTGCGGTGATACCGTCCTTTGAACATGGTATCTCCACATAAGAGTCTCCGATATGGATTTGAGCCATGTTCTCGTCCTTTACCAGTGCAACAGAAATCACAAGCCCCATCAAGTCAACCTTCAACACATTGCCATCTTTCAGAACTTCAATCTCTAAAACCCCTGGGATTTTAATGTCGGCTAAGTTAATATTCTCCAGTTCGTCTAGATACAGAGCTTTTAGCAAAGCATTGACCAGCAACAGAATTGGATTGAGAACCTCTAATGACATTGCATCGATTTTTGCCAGGTAGGCAAAGCTGGTACGACCGATAAAGCCACCGGCTTGTTGATCACTATACACCTGTTTGATATCCTCGACATCACAGTTTGTGATCCTGGACAAGTCTCCATAGCCGACCAAACCTCCGGAAATGGTATCCTTTCCCCCTATAGCAGAAACGGTATATCCTCCGGACATGCCTTTGACACTGCATTCATCCATACGGGAACCAAACACATCCAGAACACCAATGGCCGCTACCAAGAATTGTTCCGTTCCGAACAAGTCCAACTTGTCCACGTCTACCACGCCGCTCTTACCACTGAGGCCCGCAAATCCGCCTACGTAATTGATACCACGCACCAGTTTCAGGCCATCCACATGGCTGCGGAACACGGTGGCATTGAGCAAGCTTCCGCAGAAGCCTCCTGCATTCCCTGTCCGGTACACCTGATTGGCATCACTTTCATCTGTGGTGGAACCTCCCGTGTCGGAAGCCTTCATAGCATACACAGAAAGGCCTTGAGACGATGCCTTCACATAACAGTCATAGAAATAGGTGCGAAGGATATTCAGCACATCCACATTTGCAAGACGGATCAGTTCCAGAATGCTAGTCTCCTCGTTGGCCACTTGAGCTGCACCGCCCATCTCGGCCAAGCCGCAGAAGCCGCCAACATGTTCGTCTCCCATGACGGCACGCAGACCGTACACCGTCAAAGACGTAGAGGAAGATGTTTCGTCACGGTGGCCCAGAACAGCTCCACAAGCCATACCCACAAAACCGCCAGCTGCACAGGATGCATCTTCCACCACGTAGTCCATGGTCTTTCCATCTTTTTCAGGCGCATTGACCGCGGCGCTTTTGACCGTGGGAACCGTTGCGTTCAAGACATTTGCCAAAGAGGTAATCGTGTCTGTGGTTGAGTGAATCAGTTGTTTGAGAATCAGATTGAGCAAGCCAGACTCACTTTCAGTGTCAAGTTGAGCCACAGAGCCAGAGTTCATCACACCGGCAAAGCCACCGGCATACCGTGCTCCGGAAACACGCTTCAAATAGCCCACTTCTCCCGCCTGGTCTGTTACCGGCTCAAACGTCAAATCCTCATCTGCAGGTATCTCATCCCAGATTTGACCACCATAGCAGGCACCCACAAAGCCACCTGCATTGCCAATGGCATCTGTGTCTGTTTCTCCAGTGGCCTCAATGCTCATACCGGACTGATATCCATCCACACGAGAGGAATAGATGACAGGAACAAAGGTTTTCACCAAGCCCAGACCATCGGTAACGGTAATCCCTGCAAGGCTGACTTCGCCGATATTAGCCACCGTTCCGGTGTCCATTTCTCCGGCAAAACCGCCAGAACTACGGTAGGCCGTTACCAGCTTCACATCTTGAGCATAGGCATTGGTAATAACGCCTGTCTCCATACGGCCCACATAGCCGCCAGCAGCCCCGCCATCCGTAACGCCTGTGCCATTGTCCTGGGCCTTTGCTGTCACGGTATAGCCGTAAATGTATTTTCCAATGTTAGCATAGGATGCATTGGTCAGTTCTGCTCCATATACACCGCTGGAACCCACTGCCTTGACCCATGCATTCCAAGTCTCCTCATCTAAGCCGCGCAGCGGACCGGTGGTCTTGGTGTTGGTCTCGGTGGGGTACACCGCCTGGAGGGCAGAGAGCAAGTTGCTGGTCTCGACCAGTCCGAACAACAGGCTCAACTCACCTGTATCGGCAATATTAGCAGCCTGCATGAGTCCAGTGAAGCCGCCGGCATACTCTTGACCCTCCACTTCCCGCACACGCTTAGTTTCCGCCAGCTTGGGCTCCGCTAAAGCTACAGGGTTAGCAGAAAGGTCTGCGGGGTCAGTCTTCGCAGTTCCCCAGATGCGACCGCCCAGGTTGTAGCCTGCATAGCCGCCTGCCATTCCCCGGAGCACACTGCCGTCAGAAGTTCCAGTGGCCTTCACATAGCCGCCGCAGGGTATCGCTGCGGTGGAACTGTTATAAATGCGCGGAATCAGGGTCTGCGCCACACTGAGCAAATCCTGTGCACCAACCAACTGGCCCAGCACAGTTTTTTTATCATTTTCTTTGATTAGATTCGCCATGTCCCCCGGCTGTATTGTTCCAACAAAACCACCAGCACTTACAAAGCCATGGATATATTCATATGTATCTGCGTCACAGCCATTGAGCCAGGAACCATTGATTTCACCAGCATATCCGCCAGCAGAACCGTTTGTGGACTGCACATTGAAGCCCCCGGGCATTCCCTTTACATCGCACTGGTCCAGCCGGGACTCCACCACATTCAGCACGTTCAGCAAATCGCCAATATTCGCAATACCGGAAATCTGCACACCATCACCGGCCGCTGTGACCGATCCGACATCAATTTGCCCTGCATAGCCGCCTGCGTGGTTTGGAGCAGTCACAGCCCAATCTCCATTTTCTGGTTCCGTATGTGTAAAGTCCATCTTGGTGGCCAGACTGGTGACATTGCTGCTTGTAATTTGAGCACCGCGAATCAAACCGGCATAACCACCAGCCGCACCGGAATCCACGTCTTCAACAGCATCCGCTACACTGGACGTCTGATGGGTAGCTTTTACCCGCAAACCGCCAGCACCAGAGGACACCCCAGCAGAAATTATTCTGGGAATGTAGACCTGTAATACGGACAACAAATCGTTGAGGTCAACTGTAATGCCCAACAAATCGATTCCGTCACCAGCCTGCACTAAGCTTCCAGAGGTGATTTTACCTGCAAAGCCACCGGCATAGTACATGCCCTGAATGAAGGTGACATTCCGTACGGCACTGGAATCTCCAGACATTTTGGAATTGTCCAATCTTCCTCCGTACATCTCGCCGATGAATCCACCAGCACTGTTGGCGGTCACCTGGGGTTCAGCAAGATTTTCTGTCCGCTCGGTCACAGTTGCATTATCTTCTACGCTGTAGGATACGTAGCAATCTTTACAACGTGTAAGAAAATACTGCACAGCCCCCAGCAAATTGTCAACCTTAATAATATCCCATCCCAAAAGATTAAGGCCATTACTATTCAGCAACCCCGCTGCGCTGTTGCTTCCCATGAAGCCGCCAGCAGCTTCCATGGCAGAGACTTTCTTTAAGTCGGACACATTCACATTCGTAATGTTCCCACCGACAGATACGCCAACGGCACCGCCTGCATACTTTCCACTTGCAGTTACTGTAAATCCTTCATTGGTACCAGTGATAGTCACATCTGAAAGCTGGGCGTAGATCATATTTCCGGCGTTCAGCATACCATCCACAACTCCTGCAGCATTTGCAGGCACCATCTGACTGACTGCACCGCCGGCATAATCGCCATCAGTAGCTGTTACAGAAGTCAAGTTAGAAACTGAGTTGCCGACATTATCTGTTTCTCTTCCAACCTGCACTCCATCCCCTTGACCAATAAAGCCACCGGCGAAATCAGCCGCCGTCACTTTCAAATTGTCTCCAGTAACTGTACAGCTTTGAATGTTAGAGGGAGAAACACCAAGGACATTCAAAAGTATTAAATCCTTTTCTGATTCTCCAGTAAGAACTTTTTGGAGTAGGCCTTTCACCTGCCCCAGCAAGCTATAGTCTGTCTCTCCCTCAGCAGCTTCGTCTCCCAGGGAAATCAAACCAGAGCCTAAGGTTGCGCGGCCAGTCAAGCCACCTGCGTAGTTCCCGCTGGCAACAACAGAGCTCAATCCCTGTACCATAGCGCCAGTGATATCACTGTTGGCCACGATCCCAGCAAAACCGCCTGCGTAGTTTGTTGCCGAAACAGTCCACACAACAGGTGCTTTATCTTCGGTGGGTACATTCACCTTACAATTCACATTTTTGGCTGACGGGTCCATATTGCGTAACTTGGGAATTACATCCTTAAACAGGTCGATTCCTCCACCAGACAGTAGGCCCTCAATGGCTCCATCCCGGATTGCTCCAGCGAAGCCGCCTGCATAACTCGATGCCTGCACAGAATCCAGGCCATACACGGTACAATTGTCCATCGTTGCGCCAGTCTGGCATCCAACGAAGCCGCCATTAAAAGAAGTTGAGGTTGACCCAATCGTTCCTTTCTCCATGACAACAGTACAGTTCTCAATAGACGGGGCATTATACCCTATCGGAATTAGGTGATCCAATCCAACTAGATGCGGATTAGCCAATAAAATTGGCAACAAATCTCCCAACCCAAGTCCGGGCAGTAAGTTCAAAACCGCCGTTAAGCTAGCCCCTGTTGTTTTGAGGGCTTCTGTGAGCCCATCATACTCAGTCTCGCCTTCTACATTCCCTGCAAACCCACCGGTAAAACTTGTCTCACTGGATACTGATGGATTAATCACATTACAGTTGCTTATTTGGACATTGCCAATTACCCGTCCAGCAAACGCACCTGTTGCATAACTATCTTCCGACTTTCCTCTATAATTAAGCAACTCTCCCAGAACATCTCCCAGTTTTAGGTCGCCCAGCACCGTATCATTTACCCCTGGTATAGAACCAATGATCCAGTCTAATAGCCCACCAACTAACCCTAATACACCTCCTACTGTTCCTACTAGAATCCCGACGAGTGTTGGATCAGCAGGCTTCATAGTATTAGAACTATTTGATACAGTTACATCTTTCAACGATATATTCTTGACGATTGCCTTCGAAGATTCAGAACTGATTTGGCCGCTAATGGTCCCGAAAAAACCAACACCTATATTGCGTGATGGATCCATTTCTCCGCTCTGTTCCACTTTAATGTTAGAAATCACAACGTTCTTTGTGCCATCCATGTTCAGCCGTCCCTCCATGGCCCCGGAGAACATTAACGGAGTCCATGGCTCATCATTCAAATCGATATTACGGAAAATAATATAATTGGCAATGGTGCTGTAGACGGGTTCAGATTTATCCCCATTCGAACGCTCGATGTTGACATGGTATTTTGTATGAGTGTCATTATATGTTACTTGGCTAGAGGCATCGAGCTTACTCCCATAGTAGTATTGGGTTATGACAACTCCGGTCAATTCTCCAACCAGAGCTATTTTCTCGTTTCCCCACAATTCATCATTTGTCCCAAGATCGGCATCACCAGCATAGACCTTTGTCCATGTATCGGGTTTTCCAAAGCCTCCGTTATCCTTTTTCCACAACGGCTCTGTTACCTTGATGGGGTCTCCATTTTCATCTGTCTTTCCAATGGCCTGCAACTGCTGCTTGTTGCCAATCAAGATATACTGGGTGTCTGTGTCATCATCATTATAGATGACCTGGCCTATGTAATCGCGTCCGCCCAATTGGTCATCACTCTGGGTATCAGTTAAAATCTCCTCCGCCTTCAGCTCCGGCATATTCCCGGTAAAGCTCTGTGCCACCACATAGTTGTGCTCCTGGGTATACTCCAGTTGCTGGTCGCCAGCATACACCACCTGGCCCAGGCCGAAGGTCTCCGCCACGTTATCCCCAGACAGGACTGTCTTCAGTTCGTCCTCAGCAGCCCGTGTCAGAAGCTGATAGTTGTTGTAGATGTAGATAGTATCCGTATCCTCATCGTACAACGGCGCTTCTGTGCTCTCCCCTTCCGACACAAATGTACCCGAGAAACCGCTGGGCAGCGTCCACATCGTTCCATCCGGCAGAGCAATGTCGTTCATCAGCTGATAGCTGCCATCCGAATCATAGAGCAGGACCTGTCCATTCTCATCGGTGAGCACCGTACCTGTGCCAAAGGTCTCCGCCTGGGCATCTCCGCTGTGCACCACTGCATTGCTGCCAATGGCATACAGCTGGAGAGCATGATAAATGCGCACCGCTCCGTCTTGAAACAGTGCGGCGCTGGTCTGGGTCTCCACGTTCTCCGGGGAGTCGGTGGTGACCGCCGATTGCGTGGCAGAAAACAGCTGGTCAATTCCCAGATACTCCGCTGCTTCCTTCACCTCTGATGCAGCCAATGCCATCGCTTGCGGCGGGCACACGGTCTGAACCATCACCACAGACATAACCGCGGCAATCAACCGTTCCCATCGTTTTTTCATCGTTCTTCCCTCACTCCAGATAAAATTTTCCAAAATGTGCCTTAACCTTTTATATTTTACCACATATTGCTTCTAAATTCAATTATTTACCCCCCCCCCCCGTTTGTGACATCTCACAATTTTTCCACTCTGGCTTTATGCATTTCTCACAGTTTCTCAAGCACTAGATATCTCCCCGTCCTCCTTGTCAACGCTCCTCGTTTACTCCCAGCTCACGCCCTTTTCGCAGGCATCGGATACTCCTCAGGTTTCGTTTTTCTTCTCTCCCTGTTCCCTCTTGGTATGGCATCCGGCAATTCGACAGTTTCACACGTTATGTTTGGAAAGAAATTCAATAGAATCAGTGATTGAAAACTTCATGGATTTCCTCTATATTAATAAGATGTAAAGAAGTAGAATTGGAGGTACATTTCATGGATGTAAAAATTCAAGACCTATTTGACCTCTCGCATACCGTTGCTGCTGATTATCTGCGGCAATTTGAATATCCCTGGGAGGCACTGGAGGGAATCTCCCAGCTGATTCTCTCCCTGGGCAGTACTCTGTCCCCGGAGGAGTATGACCAGCCTCAGCCCCAGGTGTGGGTACACCGCACCGCCAAGGTGATGCCTTCCGCCTACCTGGGCTCCCCCTGTATCATCGGCCCCAACACCGAGGTGCGCCACGGCGCTTTCATCCGTGGCTCCGCTCTGGTTGGCGAAGGCTGCGTGGTGGGCAACTCCGTGGAACTGAAAAACGTCATTCTCTTTGACAGCGTTCAGGTGCCCCACTACAACTACGTGGGCGACTCTATTCTGGGCTATAAGAGCCACATGGGCGCTGGCTCCATCACCTCCAACGTGAAGTCCGACAAGACCCCAGTGGTCATCAAGGGAGATGAGCTGCTGGAGACTGGCCGAAAAAAGGTGGGCGCCATGCTGGGCGACTATGTGGAGGTGGGCTGCAACTCTGTGCTCAATCCCGGCACCATTCTGGGCCGCCACACCAGCGTCTACCCCACCAGCTGCGTCCGGGGCGTCATCCCCCAGGGCAGTATCTATAAGGACAAGGACCACATCACCCAGCGTCAGGGTTGATGCATTCCAATAAAGAAAGCGAGGATAATCTCATGGGAAGATATTTTGGAACCGACGGTTTCCGCGGTAAGGCCGGCGTAGGCCTCACCGCCGACCACGCCTATCAGATTGGCCGTTTCCTGGGCTACTACTATGGTCGGGGCCATCGTGCCACCATCGTGGTGGGAAAAGACACCCGCCGCTCCAGCTATGTGCTGGAGTATGCCATCAGCGCTGGTATGGCCGCCTCCGGGGCAGATGTTCACCTGCTGCACGTCACCACCACCCCCTCTGTGTCCTACATGGCTTGCAATGGCGCTTACGACTGCGGCGTGATGATCAGCGCCTCTCACAACCCCTTCTATGACAACGGCATCAAGCTCATCAATGGAGACGGCGAGAAGATGGATGAGGGTGTCATCTCTCTGGTGGAGGACTATCTGGACGGCAAGTTGATGCTGGACGGTGAGATCCTGGAGCAGCTACCCATGGCCAGCGGAGATGCCATCGGCTGCATCATTGACGATGTGGCTGGCCGAGATCACTACGCCCAACATCTCATCTCTCTGGTCCAACACTCCTTCCAGGGCAAGCGCGTGGCTTTGGACTGCGCCAACGGCAGCGCCTGGAAACTTGCCCCCCAGATTTTCGAGGCTCTGGGCGCTGAGGTACACACCATCCACGCCAATCCCGATGGACTGAACATCAATATGGATGCAGGCTCCACCCACATCGGCGCACTCCAGCGCTACGTGGTGGAAAACCACATGGATGTGGGCTTTGCCTTTGACGGCGATGCTGACCGCTGCCTGGCCGTGGATGAGAACGGCAATGTGGTCACCGGTGACCACATTATGTACCTCTATGGCTGCTACCTCAAGAGCCTGGGACAGTTGGCCAACAACACCGTCGTCACCACCGTCATGTCCAACTTTGGTCTGTACAAAGCCCTGGATGAGGTGGGCATCTCCTATGAGAAGACCGCCGTGGGTGACAAGTATGTCTATGAGAATATGGTCAAAAACGGCCACTGCCTGGGCGGCGAGCAATCCGGCCACATCATCTTTAGCCAGCACGCCCGCACTGGCGACGGCATTCTCACCGCTCTGATGATCATGGAGGCCATGCTGGCCCAGGGCAAAACTCTGACCCAATTGGCCGCTCCAGTTACCATCTATCCCCAGGTACTGATCAATGTCCGGGTCCACGATAAAAAAACCGCCCAGGATGACGCCGATGTACAGGCTGCGGTGGATGCTGTGGCCAATACCTTGGGCGATACCGGCCGCATTCTGGTGCGCGAGTCCGGCACCGAGCCCCTCATCCGGGTCATGGTGGAGGCCCCTGACCACGACCAGTGCCAGGCTCTGGCCCAGCAAGTGGTGGATGTGGTCATTGCCAAGGGCCACGCAGTGTAAGTTTCCGTTTTCACCAATATTCAAAGGAGGGCATACAATCATGTCAATTCTCGTCAGCGGCGGCGCCGGGTATATCGGCAGCCATACTTGTGTGGAGCTCATTCAGGCCGGCCACGACATTGTCGTCGTGGACAATTTCGTCAACTCCTGCCCCGAGGCCATTCATCGCGTGGAGCAGATCACTGGCACCATCATTCCCTTTGTGGAGGCAGACCTGTGCGATGCAGCCGCCGTGGAGCAGATCTTCAACCAGTACCCCGACATTGATTCGGTCATCCACTTCGCCGGTCTCAAGGCCGTGGGTGAGAGCGTTGCCAAGCCCCTGGAATACTACACCAACAACCTCACCAGCACCCTGGTGCTGCTCAACGCCATGCGGGCCCACAACGTGAAGAACTTTGTATTCTCCTCCTCCGCCACCGTGTACGGCGATCCCGCCACGGTGCCCATCCGTGAGGACTTCCCCACCGGCGGCACCACCAATCCCTATGGTACCACCAAGCTGTTCATCGAGAAGATTCTCATGGACTACTGCAAGGCCGATCCCACCCTGAACGTGGCCCTGCTGCGCTACTTCAACCCCATCGGCGCCCATGAGAGCGGTCTCATCGGCGAGGACCCCAACGGCATCCCCAACAACTTGGTGCCCTACATCGCCCAGGTAGCCGTGGGCAAGCTGGAGAAGCTCCACGTCTTTGGTGGAGACTACCCCACCCCCGATGGCACCGGCGTCCGGGATTACATCCATGTGGTGGATTTGGCCCGGGGCCATGTGGCCGCCATTGAGAAGGTGTCCCAGAACTGCGGCCTCTTTGTGTGCAACCTGGGTACCGGCAAGGGCTACAGCGTGCTGGACATTCTCCACGCCTATGAGAAGGCCTGCGGCAAGGAACTGCCCTACGTCATGGACCCCCGTCGCCCCGGCGACATTGCCGCCTGCTACGCAGACCCCCAGAAGGCCTGGGACGAGATGGGCTGGAAAGCCCAGTACGGCATTGAAGAGATGTGCGCTTCCTCCTGGAAGTGGCAGTCCCAAAACCCCAACGGATATAAGGCTTAATTCCACTTGTAAATCACATAAATCACAACCGGAGAGGCCAGCCCCAATGGGCTGGCCTCTCCGGTTGTTTCTATTATTTTCTGTATGTTCAGTTTCTACGCTTGCGCACGGCCACAGCAGCCCCTGCCAGCAAGCTCACAGCGGTGGCCAAAGCGGCCACATACCACATCAGGTGAGCGGAATCACCAGTCTGGGGCACGCTGCTGGGCTTCTCTGTGACCTGGGGCTTCTGGGTGGCCTCAGGTTGGTTGGTAGCTTCCGGCTTATCACTGGGCTCCGACGCTCCCTGGGCCGTGAGCCCGTCCATGGCAGCGCTGAGCTGGGCTACCACCTGCTCCACCACGCTCTGATCGTCCTCGCTGAGGCTCTCATCCGCCATCACTGCCTGGGCATTGGCCAGAGCCGTGCGGAATGTGGCCACAGACTCGGCGGTATAGCCCTCCAGGTTGATGTCCTCAGCCTTGGTGATGAGGTCTTCCAGAATGGTCTTGTCGGCTTTGAATCGCTGGGCCAGGATGGCATTCAGCAGAGCCTCCGCCACAGGCTGAATGTCCTCGTCCATGGCGTCGCCGTCCACGGCCACATCCTTGGCAGCGGCCAAAGCGTCCACCAACTGCTTCCAGTTGGCCTCCACGTATTTGTCGACATCGGCCATCATAGCATCGGCCTTGGTGATGAACTGCTCCAGCAGGGTCTTGTCGCCCTGGGTGAGGCCCAGACCCCAAATGCCCTCCAGCAAGTTGTCCCAAGCGGCATTCACCTGCTCCTGGGTGGCATTGGTGTCGGCCATCACGGTCTTGGCCTCGGCCAGCGCCTTCTGGAAGGCGGCCACAGCGGAGTCGGTGACACCGGTGGTGTCCAGCGTCTCAGCGTAGGCGATGGTCTTCTCCAACAGAGTCTTGTCCACATCGGCGGGCTGGCTATCCTGGGCAAACACAGCAGTCACGATCACCGCCTGCTCCGGCATCAGGAAGGCGTTGTCGGAAACGGTGACATCGTCACTCTTCCACTCCACAAAGTGCCAACCTTGGGCGGCCTGGGCCGTCAGGGTGACGGTAGTACCAGCCGTGGCAGTCTCCACAGAGGCAGAAGCGGTGCCTTGGCCCTGGGTGTTTACAGTCACGGTGTAGGTCTCAGGCTGAGGTGCCATCACCTTAATCACCACAAAGGAGTGCTTGGGAAGCTCCACCACAGGGTTGTCCCCCATGACCATCTGAGTCGTCTTGATGGATACGTTGTCGGGATTCTCCAGGGTATTCTCATCGGCAATGCCCTCAGAGGCCAGGGTCTGAATCTCTACGGTGCGGCCAGACAGATCCATGCCGGGGATGTTCAGCTGCACGCTGTAGTCCTTCTCACGGTCCACATTGACCACTGCGATGTACACATTTCCAGCCTCGTCCTTGCTGGCCAGGGTGGAAATGGCCGTCACACCGTTGGACAGCGTAGGAGCATTCGCCACCTGGGCCTCCACCACCTGATCACCAAAGCCAGCGTTGAGCATCTCAAACACATGGGCAGACGGCGTGGAGAAGAAACGGAACTCACCTTCGCCTGTGGAGGTGTCAGCCCCCTCTTGGGCTACCACCTGAATCACCGCCTGCTGGGTGGGCCCCAGGGAGTCTGCCCCAGAGCTATACCAGTCTGCCAGGCAGTGCTTCTGGATATAGGGGCTGCCCAGCTTCACATACTCCATCATCACCTTGGCAATGTACAGGGCATGGGTCTGGGAGCGCACCTGAGATTCCGTGTTCCGGAAGATGCCAAACTCGCTGATCACAGGCACCTTTCCCTCCGGCAGCATGTCCACATAGTCCTGCACGTGCTGGATGCCCACATTCTCTGCCTTCTTCATGGCGTTGTCATAGAAGGCATTCGCATCGCTGCCACCGGACACGGTGCCGGAATAGGGGTGGATAGTCATGCCATCGTACCACTCGTTGGCCCCCAGGCTGTTCATGCGATTGATAAAGCCCTTGGATTCAAAGCTGGTATACACGTTGGCCTGGTAGTTTGTGCCCTCCGCCTCATTGATCTTCTGGGTAGTCTCCTTGATGGCCTTGGACACGTCAATGAATCCCTCTCGGTCCACGCTGTAGGTGGCATAGATGTTCTGGCCCTTGGAGGGAATCTTGCCGTGAACGCCATCACCGAACAGGATGGAGCCGTTGGCGTAGTTCACTACACAGTGGGTGTCCTCAGGCCCGGAGTTCTCCAAGCTGTCCACCACAGTCCATTCCGTCAGGTTTCCATCGGTCCCCACATAGACACGCACCCCATCATTCATGGCCCGGAAGCTGGGGTCGTCTACAATCTCCCCATTTTCATCCAGCATACCGGGGTTGAGGTTGGCATACCGCAAAAAGCGTACCAGATTGGCGCTTCCATCGGACTGAGAGGCCACCTTGTTCCAATTCTCCTCATCCACTGTGTATCTCTGGGTGAATGTGGCGGTTCCGCCCTCGGTGTAGGCCTTCTCTGCCCCACCGGACACATAGTCGGTCCAATAGCCCTGGGAAGAAGTTCCATCAGCAGCCTGGCCATAGGCCTGCTGCATCTCGTTACCAATCTCAAAATAGCGCACATGGTAGGGCTCCGGGTGTCCGTTATCCGCACGCACCTGGGCCCAGTCAATGCCTCCGTTGGGATTGGTACCCACCTCTGCATTCAGGTACTCCACCAGGTCGGCTGCATCCTGCGCATTGCCGCGGCCCAAACTGTACACATAGACGATCTCAGAGTCCACCTGGTCGGCAAAGTCTGCAATCTCTGCAATGCCGAAGTTGGGTTCAATACCTCCCTGCCCCGAATTATTATAGAAGCCGTGGATCTGGTCCTTGCGGTCTTCTTTCGGTCCCAGAGTGGTTTTCCAGTTGAACAGATTGGAAATGGTTCCACCGGGATAACGGATGGAGCCAAAACCCGCATTCATGTACAGCTGGGTAAACTCCTCTTTCATCTGCATCGTCTCAGAATCAAAGGTACCATAACCGTTGAACGCATAGCGGTGATTAATACCAAAAATGGAATCTGCATCAATGACTCGGTTCACCTGGTCCAGGTTGACCGTCAGGTTCAGTGGGACAGCCGCCTGGTATGCCGCTACGGCATTTTGCAGCGTCTCATAAGCCTGCTTCATCTGTTCCAGGGTTGTGGCCTCTGTCGCCGCCGCAATGGCCTGAGCCAGCTCCACGGCACATTCGTGGTCATCGGGCAGAGCATGGCTGTCATAGAGGGCCTGGGCCTCCTCCACAGCAGTCTGCAACTCCGCCCGGTACAGCTCCACAGCCTTATCTTCGTACACTGCCAGGGCCTCTGCATCACTAAGCACCTTTTCGTATACATAGAACTCGTCTACATCTCCCCGCATAGGATGAGGATCCGTGTTGCCTGCGTTTTTATGGGCGCCCAGACGAAGCGTCAGCAGCTGATCCACAGTGCTGTCCCCCAGCGCCTGCTCACTGTCCAAGCCCCCGTTGATATAGAACTTTACCTTCTTACTTTCCTGGTCAAATGTGACCGTGATGTGCTGCCACTCTCCCTTGGTCACGGACTTCTGGGAAAGTACATCTTTTCCGTTGATGTACGTGTGGTACTGGCCATTGGAGCGCAGGGTCAACAGAGAACGCCCATTTCCCTCGTGCTGAAGCAGCACGGTAGATGCAGAGTCCTTATCCCCTGTAATGGTCTTATCATACCGATACCACATCGAAAAGGAAACTTGTCCTTTTCCCGTGTTGATGTAATCTTGCAGCTTCAGATAGTTGTCGGTACCCCCTCCAAATCGAAGCACATTCCCAAACACCGGATTTCCGCTGTCTACAACACTCACGCCGTCACCTTCCAGTGTGGCCGTCGTGTGCTCTCCTGCATCACTGGTCAGAGAATCAAAACTCCAGTGATCTTTTAGCTGACTCTCTGGCGCAGCAGCCATGGTACGCACGCCCATCGCATAGGGCATGAGCATACTACATGCCAGCACAGAAGATAAAACGATCTTCCACCCCTTTTGTTTCATAGACTTCTCTCCCTTTCACATAAATTCATAGTGATAGTATCATGCTATGTCCAACACTGTCAACAAACATATTGTGGTATGGTCTTCCTTCCTTTGTCGAAACGACCGTAGTCACAGATAAATGAACAGCAAAATACCGCTCCACTGCCTCGATTGGCAGTAGAGCGGTATTTTCTCATATTTTCTTATTTCTATTTCGGAATTTCATTGCGATACATACAAGACACGTTGTGATTACAATACCCGTCCATGCACCCGCTGTGTCGATCCACACGTCTCGAATTTCTCCGCTTCGTCCTGGCACAAACAGTTGAATGGTCTCATCCAAAAAGGCCGTGAGCATACAAAAGCTCAGACGCTCCATCGCACCCCTTCTCTTTTCCCTGTGAGGACCCAGCCACAGCTCCATCGTCCACAGAACACCCAGCAGGCCGTACTCAGAGAAATGGGCCAGCTTGCGTAGAATGGTGTGGAATCCCTCCGGCTGAATCCCCAGAGCTGTCAACCATGGCGTCAAGAACGCCAGAAGCGAGCCGCTCTGTTGGGCAGACTGGGTGGACGTGCGCATGGAGTTTCCCCATATCAAGAGTGTCACCACACCGAGGGCCATGCACACTCCCAGCCACATCTTGGGGTGCCGGATATTGAGGTTATGCACGGACAGCCTGCTTCTCATGAGCACCTTCCAGACGCTCCACTGCCTCCCGGTTTACCTCGTCGGGGTCCCGGAAGGTAGGAACCAAGTAGCGCATCAGAGCAATCAGTTCGTCCTTGGGCCGCTGGGCAGATACGAAGTTATCCAGGGAAATCAGTCCGCACATGATATCTCGCTGAGGAATCAGCTGCTGCTCTTCCACAAAGATTTTCTCGTTCTCAGTGGTCAACAGGTGCTCGCTCTGCATCAGCAACTCCTCGTACAGCTTTTCTCCGGGGCGCAGCCCAATCTCCTTGATCTCAATGTCCTTATACGGCTCCAGTCCAGACAGTCGAATGAGGTTTTCCGCCAGCGTGAGAATCTTCACCGGCTGTCCCATGTCCAGCACAAAAATCTGGCTCTGCTTGGCCATGGCTCCAGCTTCCAACACCAGCATAGCCGCCTCAGGAATGGTCATAAAATATCGGATGATTCGCTTATCCGTGATGGTCACCGGACCACCGTTGGCAATCTGCCGCTTAAAAAGCGGAATCACAGAACCATTGGAGCCCAGAACGTTGCCAAAGCGTACCGCACAGAACTCGGTACTGCTGCCTCGGCGGCTCTGCAAAATCATCTCACAGAACCGCTTGGTAGCCCCCATCAAATTGGTGGGGTTCACAGCTTTATCCGTGGAGATCATGACAAATTTCTTCACGCCATACTTCTCAGCAGCGCGCACCACATGATAAGTACCAAAGATATTATTCTTGATGGCCTCGTCCGGGCAATCCTCCATCAGGGGCACGTGTTTATGTGCTGCCGCATGGAACACCACACCCGGGTGATACTGCTCAAAAATCTGATAGACACGCTTTTTATCTCGTATAGAACAAATTTCTACCCGTAGATCAAGCCTTGTCCCGTACTGTCGCTTCAGCTCTTGCTGTATATCATAGGCGTTGTTTTCATAGATATCCAAAACAATAAGCCGGCGAGGATGACAGGTGGCAATCTGTCGGCACAACTCACTACCGATGGAGCCGCCGCCGCCAGTAACCATAACCACCTTTTCCTCCAGGAAGTCGGACACCACTGCCTTGTTCAACTGCACCGGAGAGCGTCCCAGCAGATCTTCCACCTGAACATCTTTCACGGCTGAGAGACTGACCTCTCCATTGAGCAGCTGATAGAGACCAGGAAGCACCCGGAGACGGCAGCCAGTCATCTTACAAATGTTCAGAATAGCCGCTTTCTCTTCCTGCTGGATGGTAGGAATGGCAAAGAGAATCTGTGTGATATTGTACCGCTTGGCCGCATCTTCGATTTGGTCACGGCCGCCCACGATGCGTACTCCATCCAAATACTTTCCATGCAACTGGGGATTATCGTCAATCACGCAGCATAGCCGTCCCTTTACCTGGGGACTAGAACGCAATTCACGAGAGAGCACGCGGCCAGACTCCCCTGCTCCGATGAGCATAATCCGCTCCTCCCCCTTATTGCCTCTCCCATAGGAGTACTGCACTACAGACCAGAGGCGCAATGCACATCGCTCGCCCACCAGTCCACACAGTTGGAACACAAAAACCATGACCCAGACACTTTTGGGCAGCGATAAGTTCAAAAACATACAGCACAGGTTAGACAACGCAAACGCCAGTATAACCGACACACACATACGAATGACATCATAGGCATTTACCGTGCGCCAAATGTAATGGTACATCCTTCGCCAGAAAAATACGATGGCAGTGACAATCAACTGCACAATCAGACAAGGTGCCCAGCTACGGACATAGGTCATCGGTATCTGTGACCAATGAAAGTCAAACCGTATTAACAGCGCCAAGGCATAGCTACTCACCATGAGCAGTGTATCCACCAACATAATGATGAGAATCTTCCAGGTCATCTTTAATCTCAAGAGTTACACTCCTCTCTTTGGAATTCTCCACTCTATTTTTCTATTGAGAATGTGTTCACACATAACTATCCCCGGTTTCACATGCCAGGAAACCGGGGATAGGATGTATCAGTTCATCACTTCTCTACAGGGGTCTTCTTCTTGGTCTTTGCCACAACGAAGAGAATTACAGCAATGACAACCACAGCTCCACCAATCACCCAAGGCAGAATGTTTCCACTCTCCTCAGGCTGAGGCTTCTCTTCCGGCTGTTGAGTCGCCTGCGGCTCCTGACTGGGTTGAGCCCCTTCCTCTGTCTCCACGCGGGTCATCAACATCACTGGAGAGAAGGAGGACAAGGTGATGGTAGCCTTGCCATCCTCAGTGGCCACATCCAGTACCTCCACCTGGAAATCCAGTGTGGCATTGACAAAGTCGTTGTTCACCATATCCATAGCAGCGTCACAGTCTTCAATATTGCCCATAAAGTGCAGAGCAATAAGATCGCTGTTCTGATTTACACCGTTGACCTCGAAGGTGACGTCCACAGTGTCTTCCTCATTCATCTGCTCCAGCAGAGCAGCACTGGCAGACACATCAAAGACCGCCAGAGGAGAATAGTTGTTCACGCTGGCATAGTCAGGGTTCTCCAAAACTGCCAACTGCTTTTCGATAGCAGCCACAGCCTCCTCGTCCCCATTGGCTTCTGCCTCAGCCTTCTGCTGTTCCAGCTCAGTCCGCTTGGCCTCAATTTTCTGGGCAATCAAAGCTTCCATGGCTCCCTTCACGTCTCCTGGGAACTTGGACAAAAACTCTGTGGTATCCTGAGCATTCACCACAGTCTGATACACGAGGTTTGTCTTGGCATTGGCTGCATAGGTCAGGCCACTCTCAGTTTCCAGACCAGCCTTATCTTTGTAGGCCAATCCTTCTCCCACACCTTGGTTACCCAGTTGAGTCAAAGACAGAGGCGTAATCAAAACCACAGGATCCGATACCTGAGAGAGAATCAGATTTCCGCTGGAGGTAATCGGATATCCCTCCGGCACCTTTTCACCGCCTACAATGGTGGTAATTGTAGTTTTATTCCCACCAATATTAGCGCTGCCACTGGCAGAAATAATTTCCTGCTGGGTCTTACTGGGAGCCCAAGCAGCAAAGGCCGAAGAAGCTACGCTGGCCGCCATGACAATTCCCAAAGCTGCTCCCATCATTCTGTTCTTACGCATGTAAGTTCCTCCTCACTTGTGTGCCATGGTCCATTACTGGTTTTTTAAAAAATCATTTTCCCCCGTAATAACCATACTTGTTATAATAGCGTTTGTAATAATAGCGATACGCCTTCCGGCTGGTGTTCACACGGTTCAACACGGTCCCCAACAAAGGAGTAGAGGTCTTTTGCAGCATCTGAATGGAGTTTTCCACCAAACGGCGAGAAGTCACTCCGCTGCGCACGACCAGGACAGTGCCATCGCAATGCGTTGCAATATTCAAGCTGTCAGCCACATTCATGATGGGCGGGGTATCCACAACGATATAGTCAAAGTTATCCCGGCAATAGGCCATCAGCTTTTCGAAGCGTTCCCCCTCCAGAAGCAAGGAGGGGTTTGCTATATGGGTAGCCACTGGAATGATGAATCCTCCGGACACATCTGTCTGATAAATAATGTCCTCCAGCTCTACCTGGCCAGCAAGGTAGTGCACCAGCCCTAAAACCTTGTCATCGCCACCGATGCCATAGCGGGTACGCATCTCGGAATTACGCAAGTCACAGTCAATGAGCAGCGTTCGATTTCCTACATGCGCCATCTGCTGCCATAGATTCACAGAGACAAAACTCTTTCCCTCATCCGGAGTACTGCTGGTAATCATGATGGCTTTAATTTCTTTTCCGCAAAATCCGAGATTGACACGGAGCTGATTGACGGACTCTGCCACATCAAAGGGAAGCTGTGGCAGCTGATTGATGGTAAGCTGTTTCACGCAATTCCCTCCTTACTTCTTTTGCTTCAACCGCTTGTTAAAGGCACCTAAATCGGCCTCAGGAATGGATGCCAGCGGCTGAATTCCAAATCGACGTGCCAAGTCATCGGCTGTAACAAATGTGTCGTTCACCAAGAATCGAATCAAAATCACTGCACAACAAATCACAATGCCTGCCGCCACACCAAGGAACACATTGCGGGCATAGTTGGGGCTGGAGGCTCCACCGGGAATCACGGCCCGCTCTACCACATTGGGCTCATCGCATTCCATAACCCGGGGCAAGTAGACGACCGCTTGGTCTACCAGTTCGTTGGCAATATCACAACTTAATTTTGGATCACTGCTGGTGACCGTCACGCTCAGGATTCGGGTATCTGTTGGATTGCTCACAGAAATCATTCCCTTGAGCGCACCATAACCCATATTTAAATCCAAGGAGTCAATCACATCTTCCAATAGCGGGCGACTAACCATCAACTGCTGGTAGTCTGAGGTCAACTGGCTGCCCAATTGTAAATCGGAGATGCTAATCATAGATCCCGCAGAAGCGGACACCATGTACAGCTTTGCTTCCGCCTGATATAGCGGGGTCACTAAAAACCGGGTATAACCAAACGCCAATAAGCCACCTAAGATGGCACATAGAATAATTTGAATGGCATGTCCCCAAAACAGGTAGAAAATTTCCACCAGATCAATTTCGCCCCCATCATCCACCGCAGACTGATTTAGCTGTGGTGCATGCAAGGTTTCATTATGCTCCATGTCTACACTCCTTTTCTATTCATCTACTTTGGACATCGGTTCATAAAACAGCTGTATCATCACCTGTTTTAGACTGTCCTCATCGAGCTGATATGCCGTAGAGCCTTGCTCATCCAAATAACTCTCTCCGTCAATGGCAAGTGGTTCTAATTTTGTATATTCTTCTAAGCGGTCCATCAATTTCAACCATTGGTCATTCATATCTGTGACCATATAATCGTCCACTGCCTGGAACGTTTTTACGGCAATATCTGTACTGAGCCCTGCCAACTTCGAATACAATGCGTTTAGGTATTGTTCCTGCCGAGCCATACGAGATAGATTGGTCTCATCTCCTACACCTTGACGTCCTCGTATATACGTCAAAACCTGGGTTCCAGTTAAGGTCACGGTCTGCCCCTTTACGAGGGATGGGTCCAACTGGGAAAAGTCATCTAATACCGTGACTTCTACCCCACCCACCTGATCATTGATAATCGAAATAGCATCCATATTCAATGCCACATATCCTTGAATGGTCTGGTTTTGAAGCATTCTAGACACTGCAGTCACATTGTTCTCGCAACTTGTCTCCAAACCAGCTCCGTAGGAGTGAGCCAAGGCAATTTGCTGGTATTCTGTACCCACCTCTTTCCCGTTCACGCCTAGGACAGGTACCTCGACCATGCTATCTCGGTTGATTTGAAGCACCTGCCAAGTGCGATTGAAGCGGTCAACCACAAGCAGCAATTGTACATCTGCCTGCCCTCCGCCAATGTAGCTTTTGCTGCCCTTGGCTGGCCCCTCCACATCAATGCCCATAAACAGGTACGATTCAATTCCCTCTCGTGCTACATAAGTAGTTCCCTGATACTCCAGGGCCTTATGGTTGCTCTCGTCTGCCGGTGTTGTTTGCATCTGCTGATACTCTTGCCACCTCTGTAGTGCCAATATTCCCAAACTGATTAGAGCAAATGAGACCACTACGACAATGACAGCTCGTAATTTATCTTTCCGCGAAATTCTTTGGCGTGTCTTCATATCTCAGCCTCCTAGCTTTATCCTCCAGTTGGTTGTGTGAAACGAAGCGCCGTTTCGTCTATACGGGTCAGAATGTCTACTCCAAGCTTTTTGCTTACTACAAGGCGGGCTTTCTCCAATCTAGGCGGGCGCGAAGTCAAGTTATGGCAGTCACTGGCCACGAGAGGGCTCTGCGCATGACTCAGCAAACTCAGCGCCAATTTACGGCTGCTCCAGTGGATCAGGGAATCTGCATTGATTTGGAGCGCAAGGGGTAAGGACATCAGCCGCTCCATATCATTCCAGTAACTGCGCATATGGGAAAAACGCTCTGGATGGGCCAGAATCACTTGATATCCCCGGTCCAAGCTGAGGCTGGCTACTTCCTCCACCTGTTGAGGAGTCCAATTGGTGTAGGCCAGCTCCAACAGCAGCGTACGAGTACCGCCCAAGCACAGCTGTTCCAACTCCGGACACTGAGAAATGCCTGGAAAATAGGCTACCTCAGCCCCTAAACGGAGGGCGGGCAACTCTCCCACACTCTCCTCTATTAGAGCCTCCCCCAGCTTAAATGCCGCTTCACGTCTACGCTGCAGAAATTGCTCAACACATTCTTGATGGGCATAATAGTGAGAAGTGGCACATACCCATTCCACCCCCTGATCCTGTAACTGTTTCAGCATCTGCACTGACATGGCCGCACTTTGGCTTCCATCATCCATGTTGGGTAAAATATGGCTATGTATGTCGATGATTCCGTCTTTCTTTCTCATTTCCATATGAGGCTCCCTATCTGACTATCCGGCGAAAGGCTGTTCCTAGACACTCCTCCACGAACTGAAAGTGTATCATAGTTCGCACTTTTTTTCAATTCAGAAAATACACCTATTCTCGCTAATTTATGGTATATAGTTTATGCACCTGGCGTACTTTCTGCCCATAACTTCATAACTTTCCCACAAAAAACACCTAAGATACACCAGGGCATTGTTGAGCAGGCACCTTCTCAAACATGCTTAACCGAGCAGAACATATATTGACACCCCATGAATAAAATTCGTCCAGAGGCCTTGCATTGCTAAAGCATGAGAAAAACTAGAGTAAAGAAGGAGTTCTACATCTACCATTGATAGCTTACATGCCAGCTAAACTTTTGCTCCATTATTTAGTCCAAGCCTCTACGTAGTCTGTCATAAAAAGTTACTATCACTAGCCCCCTAGATCAGCATCCCCTAACTTAAACATGACCTGTATACTGAAGCATCGTTAAAAATTTTTAATCTCGTCTAAACAAATCCCGGGTATAGACCCTCTCCTTCACATCGTCCAAGTCCGCATCATACCGATTTGCTATAATAGCCTGAGATTTCCCTTTGAACTGTTCTAAGTCGTTAACTACAACAGAGCCAAAGAAAGTGCTTCCGTTCTCCAAGGTCGGCTCATAAACAATAACAGTTGCACCCTTAGCCTTAATTCGCTTCATGACTCCCTGGATAGAACTTTGACGGAAGTTATCCGAGTTGGACTTCATAGTAAGGCGGTAAACGCCAATCACAACCTCTTTTTCCTTGGCAACATCCCAGCTGTCATTGGACTCATACGCCCCTGCCAATTCCAACACACGATCCGCAATAAAATCTTTTCGCGTCCGGTTAGACTCCACAATGGCAGTCATCATATTCTGGGGCACGTCGGCATAATTGGCCAGCAACTGCTTGGTATCTTTGGGCAGACAATACCCACCATAGCCAAAACTGGGGTTGTTGTAGTGGTTTCCAATACGGGGGTCCAAACACACCCCCTCAATAATCTGTTGAGTATCCAGGCCCTTCATTTCAGCGTAGGTATCCAATTCGTTGAAGTAGCTCACCCGTAAGGCTAAATATGTATTGGCAAACAGTTTCACAGCCTCCGCCTCAGTGAAGCCCATAATGAGTGTATCGATGTTCTCCTTGATGGCTCCCTCTTGCAACAGCTCTGCAAAAGTATAGGCAGCCTTCACCAAACTCTCATCCTCCAAATCAGTACCCACAATAATTCGGCTGGGATAGAGATTATCGTACAGCGCCTTGCTCTCTCTCAAAAACTCGGGGCTGAAAATAATATTCTTGCTCCCAGTCTTCTCACGAATGGATGCTGTATATCCCACAGGAATAGTAGACTTGATTACCATAATGGCGTTGGGGTTATACTCCATCACTAAGTCAATGACCGCCTCCACCGCAGAGGTATCAAAATAATTTTTCTTGCTATCATAGTTGGTGGGGGCGGCAATCACTACAAACTCCGCATCGCTGTAAGCCGCTTTTGCATCCAGTGTCGCGGTGAGATCTAGTTCTTTTTCAGCTAAGTACTTCTCGATGTAGTCATCCTGAATAGGTGACTTCTTATTGTTGATCAGCTCAACTTTCTCTGGGACAATATCCACAGCCACAACCTGATTGTGCTGGGCCAACAGGGTTGCAATGGACAGCCCTACATAGCCGGTTCCCGCAACTGCTAGTTTCATACTTGTTTCTCTTCTTTCATATAAAAATCTCGATACCACTGGGCAAATTTTCTCAACCCATCTCTCAGGCTCGTACTGGGTTTGAATCCAAAATCACGCTCCAAAGCACTGGTATCCGCATATGTCACAGGCACGTCTCCAGGCTGCATAGGCACTAGCTCCTTGTGAGCTTCAAAGTCGTAGTCCTGAGGAAGCACTCCTGCTGCAACCAATTCCTGTTGCAAAATGTCCACAAAGTCTAATAGATTCTCTGGCTGGTTGTTTCCAATATTATAGATAGCATAGGGCGGGATGGGCAGTCCGTCCTCACCAGTTGCTCTCTGGGGAGGCTTTTCCATCACCCGCATGACCCCTTCCACAATATCATCAATGTAGGTGAAGTCACGCTTACAATTTCCATAATTGAAAATCTGAATCTTGTCCCCGGCTAACAGCTTGTTGGTAAAGCCAAAATACGCCATGTCGGGACGCCCAGCGGGCCCGTATACAGTAAAGAATCTAAGCCCGGTAGACGGAATATTGTACAGTTTGGAGTACGCATGCGCCATCAATTCGTTACTCTTTTTAGTCGCAGCGTATAGGCTAACGGGATTGTCCACTTTGTCGTCAGTGGAATAGGGTACCTTTTTGTTGGAGCCATATACGCTGGAGGAACTAGCGTATACTAAGTGTTGCACTCCCGTTTTCCCATTGTCATAGGAGTGACGGCATGCCTCCAGAATATTGTAGAAACCAATCAGGTTAGATTCCACATAGGCATCCGGATTGGTGATCGAGTAACGCACACCCGCCTGGGCCGCCAAGTTGACCACAATATCTGGATGGTATTTAGCAAAAAGCTGATCAATCAGAGTCTTGTCCGCAATAGACCCTTTGAAGAAGCACCATTGAGAGTCGGGATGCTTAGCTGCAGTTTGCTCAATTTGCTTGAGACGGTATTCTTTGATTGAAACATCATAATAATCATTTAAATTATCAATACCAATAATGGTAACCGGAGCAATCGTCTCATATAAATGCATTATTAGCTTCGCACCGATAAAACCAGCTGCACCCGTTATTAGCAACTTTCTTTTTAACATCTTCAACTCCATAATCTACTCCTTTCAACCTGCTCCATGTAGTAATAATTATATTAGCCATTTTAGTTCCTACTAAGCACGCTTTTTTTAGCCCATTTAATTGAAGAAATACACAGTTTATATCTTCTAAAAATAATATAATACATAAGATTTGGGACGATTAAACAAATTACACTTCTTAGTACCAAATCTATAAATATGCCCAATCCACTCACAAGGCTACAAGCAAAGTAAGAAACCAGCGAAACTAGAATAGTTGCCACTAAATACAGTCCATATTCTGTAAATATACTTTCCACACTCTCATTGACAAAATAGTATTTAAACAAAACTATTGTTCTGGACAGAAAATTAAACAGGAAAATTGTAATAATTGTCGCCATTAGTATCCCGCTTATTCCCCAGAAATAACCTAATAAAAAATTCAGGATTAAGTTTCCAACTGCCTCAAAAATATATTGATATTTTAACTCCCACCACAGTCCTTTCCCATTCAAATACAAATTTCTTATGTTATTTGCATTCAATATATAGAAATAAACACAAAAAAGCACCATATCAAAGTCAGAAAGCATCAATGAGTTACCAACCCACAGCCTCATAAATGGCTGATACAAGCACAACATACAAACTGTACACCAGCCTGTTAGCCACGAATATAAGAAATTAAATTTTCTATAATCTTCGAAGTTTTTATTTTCATTATCCTTGACTATAGAATTTCCTACACTAGCTCCCATCGAATTTACAATGATACAAAGTATCGTATAAAGGCTAGAAAAGACATAATAGTAATTGCTATAAATTGCAACCATTGTTAGACCAAACATACTCGAAATAATAATGCTATCGAATGAATTTCTAAATGTATCTCCAACTTTACAAATTACAAGCCCTTGAACTTGCTGTCTTAATGCTTTTTTTGTTTCATCATCAATCTTCCCATGTGGTTTATCATATTCTGGATACATTTTATGTATTACGATAGCGACACCAACATTATTTATTACGCTGCATATGGGTAATATGATTACGTATGCATAATAATTTTGAAAAAGAATGAGAACAACAAACTGAAACACACACTCTATTATCTTTACAACAGATAATATGTTATGCGTAATATCTGACCGTTGAGTTGCCGCAAAAATCGTACTTTTATATGCAAAGCAAAAGTAGCTTATGACAGTATTGATTAGATAGACCCCATACAAAATATAAATATTGATACCTTTAGGGAGTGAACTATTAATTAGTTCTGGCAAAATGGGAATTAATAGGATTCCACAACAGAGTATACATGCACCAATAATTCTGTACGCATTCTTGAAATATTTTAGCAAAGCATTTACCTTTGATGTATCTCCTTCTGCTAGCGGCTGGTACATACTAAAAACAATTGCACTACTCAAACCCAATTCTGCCAAACTTAGGACAGATAAAATCGAGGTAAACAACGAAGAAAGTCCCTGAAATTCCGCTCCCAGAAAATATAAAATCATAGTACGATTTACAAAAGGTAATATAATCCCTATTGTTCGTTGTATGAGCCCAGTTAAAATGTTACGCTTTGAGTTTTTGGTTCTACTATCCATATCTCTGCTCCACGCTTTTACACAATAAAATATCTTCTACAAATTGATTTCAATTCCGTATATTTACCACAGCACATTAGTTTTACCTATTATAAGACACTATTACTCCTCACCATACAACGGTTTTTTATAAAACATTCTCTTGACAATCAGCATCACTCTATAGAACATTCTACTTGTCAAATAAATCGAGTACTTCTGTAGCTGTTTTGCATCTATATATTTATTTTTTTTGAAGTCAATCCAATAATCTTTCAATTTGTTTTGAAAAAATGTTTCTCCTTCCAAAAAACCATTATCCCCATACACAATCATAGCATTTAAAATTCCAGCTAATGTTTTACTAATTGTATAGATTAAAATGGTTTTATAATGGGTATTATGTCCATATACATCCAACTGTCTTTCATATTCATGAAAGAGATTGATTTTCCTCTGATCAAGCGGGGTATTGGTAACACTCCCGGGATTGAAGCGATAATTGTACTTATACAAATTAACCTTAACTACCTTATTACACTGACTATAGAGCGGAATTACAACTGCTAAATCTTCTCCAGACATCCCCTCCGGAATGCGTACAGTTTGGAACAAAGCAGAATCGTACAAATGAGACCATAGTGCATGATTGCCCACTAAGTAATGCTCTATCGCTTCTTCAGCAGAATATGCTATCGGTGGATCATTTTCCGTCTTATCAATTAGTGATTGATTGATAACTCTTCCATCGTCTGTGACACGTCTTGAAAGTATTTGCGCAACCTGTGCATTATTTCTGATGATTGCTTTTAGTAATATCTCGTACATATCAATATCAATATAATCATCACTATCCACAAACCCTATATATTCACCGGTAGCATGGTCCAGTCCATTATTTCTCGCTGCTGCAGCACCAGCATTATTTTGATAGTAATACTTTATCCGTGAATCTTTCTCCGCAAATTGCATGCAAATTTTTCCACTTTCATCTTTTGAACCATCGTCCACCAGAATTATCTCAAGATTTGAATATGTCTGCGATGTTAATGATTCTATACATTGACGCAAATATCTTCCAGCATTATAGACTGGTACGATGACAGTAATTTTGGGATTGTACATTTTATTTCCTTTCCGTTATATAATCAGATTGAGTTCAACAGAGCGCTCCATTTTTTGAGAGCCACTTCTTGAGAAAATAGTTCCAAACCATGTCCCGAATTATCGGAAAACAACTTACGGAGGGATGGATTCTCAATCAACTCACATATCTTCTCCGCCATTATCTTAATATCGTATCTAGGGACAAGATAGCCGTTGACACCATCCATTATAATCTCATCCGGCCCAGTCTCAATATCAAAACTAACCAGCGGAAGCTTTTGAGATTTTGCTTCCAGCAAAACCATAGGTAGCCCTTCCTGCAACGAAGTCATTACATATATCGAGGCCTGCTGGTAGGCAGTATCCATTTCAGTGCATCTACCACGAAAAAGCACATGATTCTGAAGGCCAAACTCATCAATTTTATTCTTTATCAATTGATACTGATCACCTTTTGTATCTCCGTATATTTCCCAGTTCCAATCTGGATGTTTAGCAAAAACTCTTTTGGCAACATCCGGAATGACAACAAAATTCTTTACTTTTCTCAAATGGCCGACACTTATAATGGTCTTAGAATTCATATTATACATATGGTCACTTTGTTGATTTGCAATATTATAAATCTGTTCAAGATTAGTCTTAATCTTAAAGTTATTAATAAAGTTATTCTTGTCACGTTCCGTTAGAACCACATATGCATCTGCAATATATAATTCAATTTGACGAATTTTCTGAATCCATCGGCTTCCCTGATTCTGATAAAAGTTCGCATGTTCCCACACAACATGTTTACATCTCGTCGTCTTTGCTGCAAGAATTGACAGTACCCCTGTCATCGCCTCCACAGTTATCAAAACATCAATTTTATTCTCTCTCAGATATTTTCTCAGATAAATAATACGTTTAGGCATACATCCCGTTTTCAAATAGTCAAATTTCACACTCGGGTCCAAGTTAAAAGAGGGTGCTCTATCGCATGTATTAAGTATAGACACATTATATTTATCACTTAGTCCATTAGCTACCAAAAACGTTGCACATTCTGTTCCGCCAGCTGTAAAATGCCCTATAAAGCAAATATTCAACAAGGCCCCTCCTATTCTATTTATATCTTTTCTCTTTTGTGTTGATATCTTCCTATTAGCTTATAGTTACATATATGACACGCTTTACTAAACTAATCCGTGTGACTGAGGATTTTACCGCATTATCTCTTTACACCAGCAACAATGCAATATACACTTATTGGGAATTTCCTATAGATCCACCCAAGTAAACGATACTTTACTGGACGCATATCTTTTGATAAGACCTTTTTCCCCCTTTCATTTTCTAAGCGATACTTCCAATACATTCCTTTTAGAGGGTGTTTACAATGCATTTCCCATGGCCTTGTGGTCATGTTAGGAGTAAAGTGAACAAATACAGGTGTCCTTCTTGCCTCTATAATCTCTTCATCCGAATAGTACTCTGGCAATCCATATACACTCATGATATCTTGGCTTTTCAATTGGAATAAACTTGTAAATGCATTGAACTTGGGATGAAGCACCTTAATCAAACCTTGCCTCCCAAAGACACCATTGATTGTCCCCTGATCCATAGCGTCTATATCTCCGTTATGTTTTTTTACGAAATCAACACATTGTTTCACTGCATCAATTTCCCTACATTTTTTTAGATTCCACAAAATCATACCTGCATTAATGTAGACATCCTGATCCGAAAGTCCAACATTTCTATGCCTTGAAATAGGGTTAGAGTCTCTCACACCAGCGATAGCATAATCTTCCATATCCAACTCAAATAATTCATCCAGCGGCCCCATTACTATTGCATCCACGTCTAAATACAGCGCACAATTAGCATCTATTATATTCGGAATAAAAACACGTGCATATGTAGCTAAACTACGATCTCTTGAGACACGTCCTCCTAAGAGGTTGGCGATAATTTTCTCATTCATGGAGTAGAATTTGAAATCCAAATTATTATATTTTTCCTTTAATTTCTCTATAGATTTTATCGATTGGGGCATAATGCCACCGTTAAGCACATGAACTAAAATCGAGTGCATATCTTTATTATTTAATGCAATAGAAACAACCAATGTTTCAAGATGTGGAACATAATTCTCGTCGCTAGCAACAACGATATTGACTCTATTATTATAAATCATCAAAAAACCTCTCTATAGCCGTTACAGTTTGCTCTGTAATAAACTGAGTACCACGCTCCACTGCCTTTTGGCCGTATGCATACAATTTTTCATCATTTTGCAGCAACTTCCGAATTCCATCATACAGAGCTTCCTCATCATTATTCACAATAATACCATATTCATTTTTCTTTCCCAATAATTCCTCCATCCCCGAACACATAGTTGTTATAACCGGTGTGCCTACAATGAGCGATTCAGTCACGGCAGTAGAAAACCCCTCATGCAAAGAAGAGCAAACAAACAAGTCTGCATTTCTAACATATTTGTAGGGGTTTGTCTGATACCCAAGAAAGGATACCGTCTCCTCCAACTCTAATTCTCTGGATTGTTCCTTCAGCTTCTCCTCCAGTTCACCTACTCCCAGAAGAACTAGGCCAAAGTCAAATCCATCGTTTTTCAATTTCTTAACCACGCGGAGCAACCTGTCAAAAGACTTTTGAGGCACCATACGTCCAACAGATATCAAAGTTCTCTTATGAGAAAAACTTTCCTGCTTCTCAACAGGCTCCATCGAACGCTCTCTAATCAGATCCGATTCTACCACATTGTATAAAACAATGTTTTTTCGATTATTCCTCAACTCCGGAAATGTTCTCAAATATATTTCTTTTACCGAATTCGCCACATACACATTGGCATCATAGCGCTTCTGTAGTTTCATACACTCTTGCTCATTACGATAGCAAGCCGCAATCTTTTTTCTTTCATGAAACTCATTATGCACCCATTGAACAAGTTTTGTATCTGCTCTCTGACAACCAGCTACTATCCTTGTAGTCGGAGACTGAAAATAAGATACAATAATATCATAATTTTCTTTTACAATTCGATCAAACAAGAATTGTGGAGAAAAAAGCTTAAAAAAATATGAATTTCCACGAATCAATCTTTTAAAAACATACTTGTAGTGAATGTATGGTGCAAGATACTGTTTATTTACTCCAATATCAAATAAACATTGAACTGTAATATCATACTTTTTGTGATCGAGACGATTCACCATGTTTACCAAAACCTTTTCAGCTCCACCGCCAGCCAAAGACGGTATCAAAAATAGTATTCTTCTCATAGCTTTTCCTCTCATCACACTGCAAATAGATTAAAATGATACGGTATCAAATGAGCTTCTCCCAAAATATATGCCGTTAGGACAAAGTATGCTACAGCATACATACATATTAAGACAACAGAAACCTTTTTACTGTTTTCTGCGAAACAAGTAGGCACATAACCGAAGAGAATTAATTTAGCTGGTACCGAATAATAATATGCAAGTCGTTTAACCTGTGGATGCGTAAATCCTGTAAAACCAATCAACACTGATATAATTAATAGAGAGTACATCACTTCCACTCGACTGTCATCGCATCGCATCTTTCCTTTGAGAAGCAGCAAAATTGCCAATTCGACAATATACAGATACAAATCTCTATTTTGTCCACCTATATTCGTATTAGCATAAGAAGCATAGTTGCCTAACACAGAAATATGCCCGGTCATGTAGGTTATTACTTCCTGATATCCAAACACAATAATAGTGACTACAATAAGTATAGCAACCCGTTTCTGGCTATTAACAGATTCATTCTTCTTGTGATCCCACAAAAACCATACTAATCCTGCAATTGGGGCTGATAAATGAAACCCTGTCGCCAGTACAATTACAATCAAAAAGGGAAGCAACTTATTTTTAAAAACGAACTGCATTCCCCAAATCACCAAAGCAATTGCAATAAATTGCCTCGTAATATTAAAAGAGAACGCATAATAAAAGCACAAGAAAGAAAAGAAAGCAGCCACTCCATACAACTTGGGATATTGTCTGTAAATCGTCAAATAAATTGGAATTACTGTCAATCCTGCAAAAACTGCCCAAGTTAAAACACGCCCACCTAAAGTATAGCAAACCTTTGCTGTTGCAACAAATAATATTTCACTGCTTGTAAACACCTGAGTCCAAGACTGTGATGCATATCTCTCAAACATTTGTATATAGGTGTTATAATCTGTACCTACGTGGTATCTTCCTGCCGCAAGCATAATTAAAACGAACAAGCCTATTATACTCCAAAGGTTGATAGCACCACTCTTTTTTCTTCCTTCATTCAGAAATAGGGCACCAATAGCAAAAACTCCAAAATATACTAACAGACTCCCCATATAGCCTCCACGCACATCAGTGCAATTTATTCATAAGCTTTCTTGGCATCAATGCAGCTATGATAGGCTTAAATGCATATACATACTTATAAAGCGGAGCATGAATCAGCCGATAGCCATATAATGCAGTGCAACAATACATCTTTGCTGTCTTCATTGTTCTCTTCTTAAAATCACTCTTGCTTTCATGATATTGGATATAAGGCTCTTGTAAATTAAAGCCTTTATAACCTCTTGCGAAAAAACGAAACCACAAGTCCCAGTCCTGTCCTCGCTCTGTTCTCCTCGCTACCGTATAGCCTCCAAGATCATCGTACACTTCTCTTCTCATCATAATTGTTGGATGCATAAATGTTGGCCCATAAATAACATCCTCTTCTGTCGGAATTTCTTTTACTCTTCGTACGGATGCAACTTTTTCCCCATCATATACATTAGCTGCAGAAGCCACCACTGCATATTCAGGATGACTATCTAAAAATTCAACCTGAACTTGTAAGCGGTCTCTCATGCAAATATCATCAGCATCCATTCTTGCTACGTACTCACCATGGCTATATTCTAAACACTTATTTAACGATGCAGCTAGTTTAGAATTTTTTTCATTACGGACAGGAATAATTCTGGAATCCATCTTCTGATATTTCTTTAAAACTTCCCACGTATCATCCGTGGAGCAATCATCACAAATGATAAACTCCCAATTTGTATATGTCTGATTGATAACGGAGTCAATACACTTAGAAACAAAGCTTTCGCAGTTATATGCCCCCATGATTATACTAACCAACTTGTTACCCATACCATCAATCCCTTAATCGTCTCATATATAACTTTTTTCTTATCCAAAACTGTTCGATATGTTTGTGTCCAGCCAGACCCATCTTTCACTTTTCCTCGTGGCTCAACTGCAGTTTCCTTAATCGCATCATTCTCAACTTCACAGGTAGAGCCAACACCAGGCCTGCAGATCTCAACTCTATCGCTTTTTAAGTCAAACCCTATAGTATCAACACAACTTCAGCTTTTTCTGATAACTTTTGGCTTTTCCATTACAACAGTAGCGTCATCCGGTATGCCTTCCGCTACAACACATCCTGCTCCAATCTTTACGCGATTTCCAACAGTTATGTTGCCAATGATAATTGCTCCTGCACCAATCGTCACATCATCTCCAATTTTGGGGGCTCCACCCTTTCCTTGCCCAATGGTGACGTGATGAAATATTGTTGCATTTCCCCCAATAATGGCATTATGCGTTATTATAATTCCGTATCATCCATTAGGTATCCCCGCAAAAGTAGCCCCATAGCCTAAATGGGTCCCAAGTGTAGCATTATTAAAAGCATCACATCTTTTAATGTACAATAATTTCAACTTACAGATAAGGGTTTTCAATCCTCTTCCTCCACAAGAAATCACATCGCTTCTATACTTCCAGTATTTCACTTCGTTGTAGTGTTGAAGCTTTGCTCTTATGAAGCGCTCAGTGCTTGACAATATTACTTCAGGCGTTATTTCTCCCTTCTCCTTTTCTCATCTTTATACTAAATCAGCAACAATCATATACATACCCCCAACTCAGGCTGCATTACAAGCTATTATTGAAAACCCTGCTACATGTCTCTGCTACGACTTTTCTTTTATCAAACACATCTTCCATATGCTTACGCCCAGCCAGACCCATCTTCCGCTTTTCCTCATGACTCAACTTCAAAAACTGTTTCATCGTCTCATACAGGCTCTGGGCATCTTTACGCTGGCACAGAAGGCCGCTTACGCCATCCACCACAGCCTCTTTACAGCCGTGGATGTCGCTGGTAATGACAGGCCGACCACTGGCGGCACATTCCAGATTGGTGTTGGCCATTCCCTCATGCCAGGAAGGCAGCACAAAGCAGTGGCTCTGGGCAACGAAGGGGCGGACATCCTTCTGATAGCCGTGATAATACAGCCATCCGGCCTCCTGGTATTCCTTCATCTGCTGAGCATAGTTCTCTTCAAATCCACCCAAGACATCCAACGTACAGAGATAGCCCTCCTGATGCAGCCGCTGCATCGCAGAAAACAGCTCATCGATTCCCTTCTCCTGCATGACACGTCCCACAAACAGAAAGCGAACGCCACCATGTTCGTCAGGATAGTCCATCGCCTGGTAGTGCTCCAGGTTTACCCCAGCACCGTTCAGGAGACACGTCTTCTCAGGCTTTACCAACTTCTCATCGATGAAAATCTGCTGATTCTCCACGTTCTCAAAGAACATCACTTTGGCCCCGCTGGTGCCCAGGCGATACAGTGTTGTCACTACCCGGCGCAGCATGCCGTGACCCTGGAATGCAGTACCCAGCCCTGTGATATTCACGGCATAGGGAACCTTTAATAAGCGGCAAGCCATACCGCCGTATACATTGGGCTTAATGGTGTAGGTAATTACCAAGTCTGGTTTTTCTGTCTTGATCAGCTTCCTATAGCGCAGGAACAAGCCAAAGTCCTTGACCGGGTTTACACCTCTGCGATCCACAGGGGTATCTATAAATTCACAGCCGGCTTCCCGGAGGGGCTCCACCATCTCACCATACGGCAGTGACAGAACTACGGAATTGTCTTTCAGAAGCTCTTGCAGCAATTCCTTCCGAAACTGATACAAACCCACATCGTTATTAGCCAAAACTAATATTTTCATACTTTCTTCCTCGCCGGGACTCCGATGTAAGTCCCCTCCTCCACAATATCTTTGCACACCACAGCACCGGCACCAATCATACAGTTGGCACAGATATTCAAGTTATTGCTCACCGTAGCACCAGCTCCTACCCAAGTATGGTGTCCAATCTGGACTGTTCCTGCCACATGGGCTCCCACGGAAACATGTACATAGTCCTCAACGATGCAATCATGGTCTACCGAAGAACATGTATTGATGATGCAGCCTTTCCCGATTTGCGCACCGGGGTTTACCACAGCACCTGCTACCACCACAGTACCCGCTCCAAGCTGAACATTCTCCGCCACGACTGCATTCGGATGCAACAGAACCGGGACGTTCTTTCCCGCCTGTTCCAACTGTTCCTGCACTCGACTGCGCACATTGGGATTTCCAATCGCCACAAAAGCATCACAATTATGATGAAAAATATCCTGTGTGTCTCCAACTACGGGGTACACACCACAGCGGTCAACCGCCTTGTTATCGTCGAAAAAAACGATTTCCTCATAGCCAAGCTTCTTGGCGATATCTGCGACCACCTTTCCGTGGCCACTGGCGCCAATAATTCCAAGTGTCTTCATTTTCTTTCCACGGTCCCCTTAAACTCCTCCATAGTGGCAGCCGTCTCCGAGTTAATGCCCTCTCGCTTCACAAACGCCTTCAGCACTGTACCCAGAATGATTTTCACGTCCCCCACGAAGGTCACACAATCCACATATTCCACGTCCATGCGGAACTTCTCTTCCCAGGACACGCTATTGCGGCCGTTGACCTGTGCATACCCAGACAGACCTGGACGCACCTCGTGTCTACGCTTTTGCTCCTCATTGTAAAGGGGCAAATACTTCACCAGCAGCGGCCGAGGACCAATGATAGACATGTCTCCCTTGAGAATATTGAACACCTCAGGCAACTCATCCAAGCTGGTGGAACGCAGCAACTTACCAAACTTGGTCAAACGCACATCATCAGGCAGTAGCCTACCATTCTCATCTCGGGCATCTGTCATGGTGCGGAACTTATAGAGCTTAAAAATCTTCTCGTCCTTCCCTGGCCGATCCTGGGTAAACAGCACCGGACTGCCCAGCTTCACCCGAACCAAAATGGCCACGATCACATATAGCCACCAAAACACCAGAAGTGCCATCAAAGAACAGAAAATATCCAGAGCTCGTTTAAAAAAGCGCTCATACAAACCATAGGGTGTGTGCTTTGTCTGCACCATACTCTCTCGTCTCTCCTCCATTATGCAAAACAGCTCTTCACGATCTCAATGACCTGGGCCTGTTCCTCTTCGGTCATCTTATTATCACTGGGCAAACACAGGCCACGCTGGAAAATATCCATGCCCACGTCAACGCCAGAACCAGCAATATAAGCGTTGGTATTGGCTCGACCATTGCCCTCACGGGTGACAAAAGCATGCATCCGGTAAATGGGCTGCATATGCATCGGTTTCCAAATAGGACGTCCCTCTGCGTTGTATGCGGCAAGTTTCTCCAGAATCTCAGTGGGGCAGCTCTTCCCCGGTTCGCTGATGTACAGGGCCTCCTGCTCCCCGCGCACCTGACGACACATAGCCTCCTCGTTAATCAGCAGGCAAGACAGCCAAAAATTGGGCTCACTGTTTGTCTCGTCATAGGGGTTCATGGTCACAGGCAAATCTTTGAACCCCTCTTTGTACCGCATGTAGATGGCCTTCTTCTGAGCAATGTGTTCTTCCAGATGAGGGTACTGTCCACGTACTACACCGGCAATTACGTTGCTCATGCGGTAGTTATACCCAAGCTCCTCATGCTGGTACCACGGGGCATTCTCACGGCTCTGAGTGGACCACTTACGTGCCTTGTTTGCGGCATGCACATCATCGGTGAGTAGCATACCACCGGAGGAACCAGTTATGATTTTATTCCCGTTGAAGGAAATGGCTCGATAGGAACCAAAGGTACCTGTTTGATGCCCTTTGTATGTAGCTCCCAGCGACTCAGCAGCATCTTCAATGAGTACCGCGCTATGTTTGTCACAAATGGCACGAATCTCATCCACTTTAGCAGGAGTGCCATACAGATGTACCAGCACCACCACCTTGACCTCAGGATACAACTCAAAGGCCTTCTCCAAGGCCACCGGATCCATGTTCCAGGTGTCACGCTCAGTGTCGATAAACACTGGCTCACCGCCCTCATATACCACAGGATTGACCGTTGCACCAAAGGTCATATCAGAGCAAAACACCTTGTTACCAGGCTTTACCCCCGCCAGCTTCACACACAGGTGGAGAGCTGCTGTACCCGCAGAGAGGGCCACAGCATATTTGCACCCTACCTTCTCACAAGTGATGCGCTCAACTTCATTAATGTTTTCCCCCACCGTAGACATCCAATTGCTCTCATATGCTTCTGTTATGTAGCGCAACTCTTCTCCGTGCATCGTGGGAGTAGAGAGCCACACTTTTTTCTTAAAAGGCTTCACGATCTTCAACGCTCCTTTTGATCTAAGTGCAAAGCACTCCCTCATTTTCTACCATGATCCCTGTGTGATATCATTATATTTCTTTATTAGCATATCACAGGGTATATACAGTTTATTCTACCTTATCCCTTCTCTTTTTACAATACACCCCTCACTCCCCGGTCTGTAGAAATTCTTGCCATCCCCGTTCCATTTATTGTACACTCCCACAACACTTCGTCTGTTTCAAAAGAGCGATTCGACAAACTGCACAATTTCACAGCAATTGCACTGAATATACATTTTGCCATTCGTTTTTAGCTCAGAAAGAGCAAAAAACTCTGCGGTAATACCACAGAGTTTTTTGCTTATACTCCCAGATAGCGACAGAGGATTTTTGTTTTATGATGGAGGCAAAAACTGTCGATACTCCAGATTTCGTATTATAGAGCATTCCTCTTCATAATCCTATATCTTTAAGCATGAGTACTTCCCGATAGCTGAGTTCTGCATCTCCTCGTGTCATAGAGCGTATAGTCGCCACAGAATGATCTTTTCGACGAAACAGGCCTGCCCAACAGCGGCACATCCAGGCCACAGGCAACAGCCATCTACGCTTTTCCGCCAAAGGAAAATACTTCACAAGATAGGCGCCTGGAGGGAAAAAATAGTCCTTCATCATTTTGAGGCGGTACCTATCACCACTATTTGCAGCTTTTCCTCGAAATGCATTCCTCCGGTAAACATCTCCAAGGTCGTGCGTTTCAAAGCCAAAGACGCCTCCCCCTACAATATATGCCTCTAAGTCTTTCAGCACTAACTCTGAGCCACTGTATTGCTCGGGAGGTTCCACTCCAAACCACTTGTGGCACAGCCCATAGATTGCCAACGCCGTTTCATGCAGATAAGACGCTTCCAGCAAACATTTAAGCCCTTCCCAATCCATGGTATCGCCGTAGAAGCGCAAAGTTGCTGCAATATCTGCAATCATCCTCACCCCTGCTCCTGTAGAACACAGGTGTTTAGCGATGTGGTAAATGAGATAACAGAGGTGGTACTCTCGTTCCAAATACATCAGTCCATCTTTTTTCACCACATGTTCCATGGCATCCGAGAAAAAGCTCTCATAATCAACCCCATTCCCAATGTCCTTAGCAGCCAGCAAAGTATGCATCTCAATCACCACAGCGTCTCTACGATACATCCACACCGGCTCATCGTCGATCTCACATTGGTACCCCAACTGGCACATCAGTGCGTGAGCTTTAGCCCTGTCTTCCCGACAGATCAGGCAGTCCATATCTCCCATGGTACGCAGTTCCGGCACGGGATACAGCTCTCGCAGCTGCGCCCCCTTAAAGAAAACTAATTTGACGCCCGCTCTCTTGAAGGTTTCTTCAATTTCCGCTCTGCTGGCCTCCTGAGTCACTGACATATACACAGCAGAATGATACGCTCTTTGCATGTGCTGAAACAATTCTGGCTTCTGCTCCATCAACTGCTTTCGTTGTTCCCGAAGCATGTAATACACAACAGGTTCAAGACTATGGATATGCGCTAGATAAAGCAGGTCTTCCAATTCGCCAGAACAGTCTGGATAAACGCTTTTTCTGTCTAGCGCAAAATCTCCTACCATCCGAAGAAACAAATCCCGAGTATCCCGATTTATTTCCATGGCACTTTTTCTCATAATGTCGGCCCCTCAATCACCAAAATACCCTTCCCTCGTATATTCGCCTGAATCATCTTTCTTTCCTGCCACTATATCCATACATTCCATAATGGCCATATCCATATTTTCCATACCCATAGCCGTCTCCCCCCTGATTCTCAGGGCATGAATTAAAGACATATCCCAGAAAAGTAGCCAGTTGTCCGCCCAATGCGTGAATACCTTCCCGAATCGCACTGGCAGGCAGGCGATCATAGCCCACAAGATACAAGACGCTATCCACGTATTCAGCCAGAATGGCTGTATCTTGAAACATTCCACAGGGCGGACTATCGATTATAATATAATCCACCTCTGCTCGCAAGGACTGCATGCAGCGTTTCAGTTCTGAGCTATTGAGTAGTGACGCCGGCTGGTTCAACACTTTTCCTCCTCCCAAAAACAGCAGACCACGCTCTTGCAATGTAGCGCTATTTCGCTCAATTCCCTTCCATACAGCTGCCATATCCGACTCTTTACAAGCCTCCATCAATCCGTACTCAGCCGTGAGGTTTAGAAGTTGCCCGTCCTGCTGTTTTCTCAAATCGCCATCTACCAAGAGAACTCGGGCACCGTCTATGGCCAATTGTCCAGCCAGATTTACCGCTGTTACAGATTTTCCTTCCCCAGGAACCGTACTGGTAACCAATAGCACCTTTTGATTTTTGGACTCCATTGCCTTCACAACTCGATTTTTCAGCACACGGATACTTTCCGTATAACCGTGGGGCAGAGATGGATTAAGAAAAGAGAGCTGCATTGTACGTTTTTTTGTCCGTGCCTTTACATGCACCCGAGGGAGCATGGCCAGACACCGCATACTGGTGATCTTCCTCATCTCTTCCTTCGCGCACACATTTTTGCGAAAGATTGCCAACAATAACAAAATCGCCATTGAAAGCAACATTCCCAGGCCAGCTCCAAGCAAACAGCTTTTCCCTATGCTGGGCCGATTATACGGCTCACTGGGAATCTGAGGCTGTGTCAGCATGGAAAAACTAATATCTCCTAACACAAAGTGGGCCGCTTCTGGATAGATTTCAATCGCAGTCGTCAAAATCGCGTACGCATCTTGTGGACTGGAACTTTGCACCTTCATGGTCACCACATTGGAGCCCGAAATCGTCTCCGCTGTAATGGTTCCATTCAAGTTATTTGTCCCCAGATGTTCCAACAATACGCTGCGGAAGTACCCACTCTCCAAAATATAAGGGAATGTCATAGACAACTGGTCAGCTGTTCCGCTGTCATAGTAAAAGCTATAACTTCCACTTTCCTCCCCCGTTGCCACGGTAAAACTAGCACTACTTTGGTACATCGGGCTTCGCAAAACGAAGAGCGCCCCCGTCACTAGCGCCGCACTTCCTAAAACCAAAAGCACACACAGCCACCATAAGTGTCGAAAATGTTTTCCCATGTCCAACAATAGTTGTAACAGGTCGATTTCTGCGTCATCGTATCGCCCCTGGATCTCATCTTTTATTTCTTCCATATTTCAGACCCTCTCCACCGTCCTCAGCCCCGTCTTCATTGGAATATGTTCCATATTTTTCGTATTGATAACCGTAGTGCTTGGAGGACCACTCTTTATGGAATGCATTGAGTATAAAACCAGAGAAATCCGTGTGATTTTGTCGAACAACATCCACTCCATCATTGATATACCGTACATCCGCCCAGTCCTCTCTTACCACCAGAAGCACCGAATCCACAGCCGCCATCCAAATTTCCGCATCCGCAGCTGCTGAAATGGGGGCACAGTCCACAATGATATAGTCCATTTGTTTCTTCCACTCCGTCAGAAGTTCCCGCATACGTCCTTCCCTGAGTGCACCTCCGGGATCTTTCGCCTGCAAAAACTGGAAGAGCATCCAAAGGCCACTCTTACGGCTATATCCGACGATATCTTTCCAGTCTTTTTCTCCCTCCAACACCCGGGAAAAAGATACCGTGTCATCTCTTCGGACCTCAAACACCTTGTACTGGGAAGGTTTTCGCAGGTCAGCATCCACCAGCAACACCCGTTTTTGTTTTTCCGCCAGTGCCAAAGCTAGGTTAGCTGCAGTGGTCGATTTTCCTTCGTTTTCCGCTACACTAGTCACCAGAAGAACCTGGTATCCATGGTGTCGCAGGTGACGCTCCAGCCGGGTTCCGATATTTCTCATGGCCTCAGCAAAATTCATACTCACCTCAGGGGAATTGAGCAAAAAAGCCTTCTTATTCCGCTTTTTCCCTAGGACCACATTTCTTCGTTCAAAGGGTATCGTTCCCTGAATCGGTCCATCCAACTGGATGCGAGCAGCCTCCGTCGTTTTCACAGTAAATCGAGCAATGTAGCACAACGCAATAAGGAACGCCATTCCCACTGCCCCTACAACCATAAGTATTCCCTGATATTTTAGGAACCACGAGGTGTTAGATGGGGCGAGCGGAACATCTGGCTCCTGAACGATTTGAAGTTCTGCATTAGAAAATATCTGATCAGACACCCCTTCATAGTGTTCCAGGGCTGAATTAAGGTAGACGTACGCCTGTCTGGGCCGTGCGCTGGTGGCCTTAACCACCAGCAAGTTGGTCTGAGTTACCAGAGAGCAGCTGATTTCACCCTGCACATCAGCTCCCACATCAGTGGCAATTCTCTCACGAAGGGCATCACTTTGAAACACCTGGCCAAACACCTCTGCCATCTGTGAGGCCAAAGACAGAGAGGAATAGATACTGCTATCTCCTTTCACTCCAATGACCAGGGTGGCCGAGGAAGTATAGGTGGGCTGGTAGGTAAGGTTGTGTAGTCCCGTAGAGGCACACCACATGGTGATTGTAGCCAACACAATCATCCATAGATTGCGTAGCAGATCCACACACAGCCCCCGCATACTAACCTTGCTCATCCAATTTTCTGTTTGGCTCATGTCGCCCCCCCTTCCACAATCACGGTCAACCAAGTTTCATAGTGATTTCCTTGAAAATCCTCCACCTCATAGTGCACTTCATAGCATCCAGCCATCTGTGAATTGACCTGGGAGGAAACCTGTACTGCCGCAGGGTCAATCTCAGAGCCATCTGCTGCGGTCACACGCTGAATATACTGAGCTGGGTCCAGGCTTTGCCCTTTTTCCAGATATACCAATCCTGTGTTAAGGGCAATGCCCCCTTCTCCGATCTGCGTAGGAATCACATGTACCGGAAGCTGTACCGACGAACTATCTCCAAAGCTGTTGCTCACCTCAAAAGAAACCGAATACGTTCCAACTGTCTGAAAATTTAGATTGGTAGCTGTCCGAACGATCCACTCTGTTCTGTCTCCATCCAATATATCTTGGGCCCCAAGGACCTCCACAATCTGATTGTAGGAGCCCTGTCCCTGCTCGTAAACCAGGGGAGCCATAAGGGTAAACCGGGGCGCATGATAATCCAAAAATCGCACCTTTCGAGTCAAAGTCGCCGCCTGATCTGTGTCGTCAAATACCACATAGGTTAGATTGCACACGCCATCTTCCAAAAACCGAGAAAATGTGCTCAGCACCACCTCGTCGGTTAAGTCCCCATCTTCCTCATCCCACGCCCGGATACCTTTCATCAAGTCCTGTCGGGTATAGGCACAGGGTACTTCAATCAAATCGGTTTCTGCAGACAATTGTGGTGGTACCGGGTCTCTCGTCTCCCATCCGACTACCTCAGAGATCACAAAAAGGCCAACAGCCAACACGGCACAAATCAGCAGCATAATACGAATGATTTTCATGGTGTTTCCTTCCTTTACAGAGCCCATCTGAATGCTCTGGTTTCGCCTTCCTTACTCTCCCTGCAAAAACCCCTGAATTTCTACATCATTCACCTCATCAAACTGTCCATTCTGAACTTTGTAGACGCGATGACACATGGATAGGACACTGGGACGGTGGGCTGTGACGATGATGGTCTGCAATGGGTCCCGGCGTAGGATATTTTTTAACACACGTCGTTCCGTGACCATATCCAAGGCACTGGTGGCCTCATCCAACAAAAGTACCGGAGTGTGAAGGAGCAACGCCCGAGCAATGGAAAGCCGTTGCTTCTGTCCCTCAGAGAAGCGGTTTCCTCCCTCGCGAACTTGGGTATCGATCCCCTCCTCCAGCTTTCCCACAAACTCCCACGCATCTGCTGTTTGTAGCGCTTCAATAATCTCCTGGTCGCTGGCATCCGGCCTCAACATACGCATATTATCTGCAATAGTCCCAGAAAACAGGGTATTCCCCTGAGGTATGTAGCTAAACAGGCAGCGAGTCCCTGCGCTCACAGGCTCCATTTCGCTCCCGGGATTGGCCACCATGACCTGTCCTTCCTGGGTGTGATACAACCCCAGCAACACGCGAAGAGTTGTAGTCTTACCCTGGCCAGAAGGGCCAATGAGGCCAATAATCTCACCAGGCCGAGCCAACAAGTTTGCATGTGTATACACCGGGCCATTGTCCCCGTATGCCACACTCACATCCTTCATTTCCACCTGGACACCCGTTTTTTTGGCCCGCTCCAGCATGACGCGCCCCTTTTCCAAGTCTTCTTCCGACTCTCGAGGCAACTGGACGACCTCCATGATACGTCCGGCGCTGATACCTGCCCGCATGGCAGTGGGCAGCAAATTCAGGACTCCAGAGAAGGAGCCCCGCAGGGAAGAGGCCATGGACACAAAGAGGGTCATGGTACCATAGGTGATTTGTCCTTGCCACAGGCGGAAGACCGCAAACCCATAACAGGCGTAGCCAATGAGCTGCCCAATCAGTCCCGTGAGAATGGTCATTTTGGACTGGAAGGTATTCTGTACCATAGCGTATTCCAGAGACTGGTCCTGTACCTCTGCATACTGCTGGATGAAGTAGTCCACCAGTCCAAAGGCCTTGATCATCTGCATGTTTTGCAGTGCTTCCTGGTTAAATACTGTTTTATGGCTCTGCAGCTCCATCTGCTTTTTCTGGAACTCCCGCATTTTTCGCATGGAAAAGCGGGTGCTGAGGAAGGAGATGGGGGCACCAGCTAAGGCAATGAGGGCCATCCAGGGGTCATTTTGCATCATCACCCAGAAAGCGCCGCCAAAGGAGATGAGGATGGAGGCCACATTGGGCAGATAGGTCAAGATATTGTTGACCACCACAGAAGTGTCTCCGTTGATGCGGTATAACAGGTCTCCCGAAGAGAATTGAGACAGGTGTTCCCACTCCGTCCTCAGAATTTGGGCAAAAATATCACTGCGAATTTTGTTGCCCACCTTCATGGTGATGCGCATGGACAACCGTGTTCGCAGTGCGGAAATCACCAACTGAAACAGCCCCACTCCAGCATAGCCCAGAGCTGAGGCCAAAATCTTCACTGTGCTGTCTCCGGTCACCGAATCCACTAGATTTCGGGACAGAAGAGAGGTCCCCAGCCCCATGAGTGAACCAGAAGCCCCAACGAGGGTATACGTCCCGATGAGTAGCCAGTACTTGCGGACATAGCTCCCCATCCAAAGCCATTGGGAGAGCAGCTCTTGGAGTCTGCCCTCCCGAATGCGTCGAATAATACGACGAATATGAAAAAACAAAGTGTTCCGTTCCTCCCTCAGGATATCCGGTTCAGTTCCCGTTCCAACAGCTCTACTGCCTCCAAATCTGCCCGGTTATCCAGCCTATATACAGGAAGCTCCGTGAGTAGGTGATTGAGGGTCTCCACCCCAAGCTCCATGCCGTCCTCCAGCCAGGTGGGGTAAAAGACGTTGTTGGAAATCTCTTTCAATTTTTCAAATCCGGTCAATTCCCGCAGTTTGTTATACGGGGCCTGTTTCAACACCACCAGCGCCTTAAGGGGAACCGAGGTATTCAGGCAGTAGGGAGAAGAGCCGTGCCACGGGGTGCCCCAGGCCAAAAATCCATCCTGTGTGCGCTGGACAAAGCCCACATCCCCATTGATGATGGAAGCGCCTCGGAATTGAGCCCATCGCTCCGCCTGGGTGGTTTTTCCAACCCCAGAAGGACCGAGAAAGAGAATCCCTCTCCCCTGGTATTGAATGGTAGCTGCATGAATTTGGATGATTTGCCGTCTCAAGGCATGAATGTAAAAGAAATAGGCCAACGCCACAGGATTCAACGGTTGGTGACTCTGGAGAATATGAAATTGTCGATACTCCTCGTCAGCAGCCACCATCACGCCATCGCACTGCAACATGTGGGACACCTGTGGCAGATGCAAAAGAGAGAGATCTCGATTCACGGGGGCAAAGGTTTCTTGAGCAACAGAGAAAGCCGGTGTCTGTCCAAAAGTCGAACTCTGAAATAGGTGCCACGGTTTGGGAAGGCTCCGCCCTTCCACCTGAATGCATATTCCTGCAACTTTGTATATCATTAGATATCAGTTATTTAAATTGGTCCAACAGATCCAACCCAATTGCTGCTGGAATTCTTGGATAACATCCTTCCCCTGAAAGCCTTGAGCATCTACATAATTCTGCCAATTTTGAAATACATCGTTCAGACTAACTCTATCCCCACTTCCAAACCCCGCTAAAATACCTTCCAGAGTCATCGAACAAAACGTGATACAATACCAAATAGGAGAGCCCACCTTATCTGCAAACCAACCTTGGCCAGTAAACCCAGAAGGTGACGCATCCGGAGTGTCAGGGTCATACACCCAAGTAAACCGTACACCTTGTGTAACCGTTGCATCCCCTCCAGTTCCACCAGATGTAATCCCCCCCGCCATAGGCATGACTGCGTAGGCATCCACCGGTGTATAGGGTTTCACAACAATATTTTCACCGCTTATATACATTACGTATCGCTCCTTTTCATTTGCGCATAAAATTCTTGAATCTTTTTACACTCTTTCAACTCGGACTTCTTCACTTTCTCGTACAGGGGAGAAACTGTGGCCGCACACCGCTCACACACCTCAGCAGCGGAACAGCTTTTGCACTTCTCCGGCCAGTCCAGCCCTTCTTCATATGTAAGAAGTCGGCGCCAAGCCTCCAGAAATGGAAGTCCCCGCACTGAAATTCCTGTATTGGGAACAAAACTGCAAAAACTCATGGTACCGTCCCAGAGGACCCAGTAGCCCAGGCGATAATCTCGACAATAGGTACAAGGCTTTCGGGCTGGGTCTAGAAGGTGCTGGTCCTGCATCCGTCTTTGGATTCTCTCCTGCTGATGCTTCTCCAGTTGCTCCAACAACCGGACCTGTTCAATATCTGTCTCTGCCCCCCGTTGAGAGGGCTTGACACCCATGGTAGACATCCAGGGAAGACCATGACGGTATGCATAGAAGGCAATTTCACTCCGCTCCTCATAGTTTTCCCGAATGAAGGTCGTCACCAGCTCCACAGGGATTCCTGCACTCATCAGAGCATGTATCCCATCATTGACCCGGTCAAAGCCATCCTCCACCCCACATACCGCCTGATAGGTCTCGTTGGTCACTCCATAGAGGGTGATTTTCACCTGTCGAGGCGGGTACTCCTCTAAGAGCTGGAGCACAGATTGGGTGAGAAGGGAGGCATTGGTCTGTAGGGTCAGAAAAAAGCCCATCTGGGCCAGTTCCCTCCAAATGGTTTCAAACTCCGGGTGAAGAAGGGGTTCTCCTCCTGTGATACACAGCCAAGTGGTGCCCGCCTCTCGGGCCTGACGTGCAAGGTGCAACCACTCCCGGGCGGTAAGCTCTCGACCATAGCGGTGTATCTGCTCAGGGGCTAGGTGAACGTAGCACATTTTACAATTGAAGTTACAGCGTGGGGTGAGTTCAAAGGTGCCGGAGATAGGAATGCATTCCGCAAATGCCCTCTCCCATACACGTTTATAAAAGGGGTCTAGCTGCTCCATCTGCCTACAGGCTGGCTCAACTTGATGGCTCACCGCACTTCACCTTTCTCATCCGCCCGCTTCAGTTTTGTGCCCTTGGGCCAGAGCTTGTCCAGCACTTCCCGTGGCACTTTCACTAGGCTATTCCCTAAAATCACGCCATTATCTAAAATGCCGTTATCCGACAAGATCGTGAGAAATCGTTCAATGTCTTGCTCTGCCTGCTCCCTTGTTACACCCTGGTAATGCTCCAGGATACGCTGAATCAACTCCTCCTTGGTAAATTCATGATCTTTCATATAATCCCACAGGTAGGCAGCCGAAGAGGAAATACAAACTACATTTGTCACCTCTCGCACACGCTGCCCCGTAGGTACAATGACATATTCTCCAGCCACTTCACGCAGAATCAGCTGATCCTTTAATTTCACCATGGCACCTCCTATTTCCCATTTTATCACAATTTCAACATTATTTCCAGCCCTATCACCAAACGGCCCATTCGTCTTATTGCGCTTGCCAGCTTTTCCATCACTTTACAGCGCAAAAGCCCAAATGCAGTGGCTATCCGCCTTAATCTAGATTATACCACTAGTCGGAGATTCTGCCATCACCCATTTCCCCCTTTAAAACGGGCAATAATATTTCCAGCATTTACCGCAGCATATGTTTTTTGAAATCTTTTCGACGTTTAATCCCGAGTTTTTCCATTGAGGTTGACAAATAACGCTTCACCGTATTTGGTGAGATGTTCATATGTTGTCCAATCTCCTGATTGGTCCATCCCCGGGCTGCCAGCATGGCAATGGTAAACTCCGTAGTGGTCAGGTTATCCGCTACATTATTTCCCGTCACTGGGTTGTGAATTTTACGCCAACCGTCAGCAAAGCGACATGTAATATTAATAATACGCTTGAAATCTTCCGGCCATTGGGGCTTGAGGACCGCCTCCAACATTCCTCCCAACAATCCATGATGCTCTCCGAATGCCTCGATCAAATCGTCTGGGCGTGCCAGGGCCCACGCAGCCATTAAATGTTGTTCTGCTCGGGCTACCTTTCGCAGGCTCATGCAGTCCATAACAGCTACCAGATGTAGATAGATGGCGGGGATAGGATAGGCCTGCCCCCCCATAGCTAAGGTGGCCTCTACAATTCCCAAACTGGTCTGATAGTCCTCTCGCAAATAGAGATAATGGCACAGTACATACATGGCAAAGGCCCGCAACCCCAGGGGCAGAGCAGGAAGCAACTGCTGCAAAGGAGGCAATTCCTTGGGCAGTGGTAGATGGAGGAGGACCGTTGCCGCAGCAGCTACAAAGGATTCGATGGTCTTGGCCTGAGTCGAAACAATTTTCTCTGATTCCATAGCCGCCCGAATCTCCCGCAGGGCCATCCTGGCTTGCTGAATCTGACCCTGTGATAGGTTGGCATATCCATAAATCAAGCAAGCAGACAACCGAACCGCTAAGTCTGGACTAGTCAAAAACAGTTCTGCCGCCTGGGCGGCCTCCTCCGGTCGTCCACTAAAGTAGTGATATTCAGCCAAAGCAATCTTTTTCTTTGGCCCATCTTCCATCATATTAATAAACTCCAGACACTTTCCAGGTTGAAACGGATGGTTCATCAGCGGCATAAGCCCCTGGAGCGCCTCTTCCTCACAGGAATATGCTCTGGAATCTATGTGTCTCTCCTTCCGCGGATCTCTGGGTTTGACTGAATGGGACGGAATTTCCCAAGACACACCAAACTTTTTAACCCCTTCAATCCGTCCTTCTGCACAGTACTTTTGTACCATACGATTGGAAACTCCCCACTTTTTTGCAGCTTCTGTTACAGTGATATACTCCATGAGGCCTTCCTTTCTCCGCGAGAATTTGTATTCGTACTTGCGCACACTTTTCTCCAATTCAATTTTTGTGCCTTTAAGAGAAAAGCAAACGTTTTCAACCAGTATTCTTATGATATCTAACGATTAGTTTCAGTTTTCTCATCATCTTCCAGACCTTCATTACAGTCGCTATTCCGCCGCGGTTATTTTACCAAAGCCGCAGGGATCGCTAAAAAGCACAACCCGTCCACGGGTCAGCGCACGGGTAATCTTCTGTTTCAACGCCCGAGGTACGACAACAGTATGCTCCATGCGCTGCACTCCCTTTCTTTGCATAGGATTTTATTATATTTTACCACTTGTTTCTATCTCCTGTAAATCACCTGAACGTATGATTTCAGTGGTACAACGAAGCTCCTTCCAACCGCCAAAAGGGCCCGGCGGAATGCAACGCATCCACCAGGCCCTTTTCTTTTGTTGTGCGTTTTATTGCTTACTTCAGGCCGTTCTCATAGGCCTCGATCATCTTCTTGACCATCTGGCCGCCCACAGAACCGGCCTGACGGCTGGTGAGGTCGCCGTTATAGCCGGCCTTCAGGTTCACGCCCACCTCGTTGGCAGCCTCCATCTTGAACTTATCCATGGCCTCACGGGCACCGGGAACCACCAGCTTGTTAGAACTATTGTTGCTAGACATATCGTTGTCCTCCTTCAAACTTGTGTTGGATTTGGAATCCGAGCATAGTTTGAGCAGACAGCGTTTTTCTATTCGCCATTTTATCTGGAAAAATTCAGCATTCAAAGCAATGGTTCTATGGGTAATATGAGCTCTATTTAGTCCCCCTGTGTCAGCAGCGCGAAGATATTGGTTTTCCCCACGGTGCGCACGGCCAGCGCACAGCCTGCCAGATAGCACAGCACAAATACAGCAATCGCCAACCACACCATGGGCTGTCCACTCCACACGGAGACAACCAGGCCGCTGATTAGGCTGCCCATCAGGCACAGCCCCACCTGTTCCAGGAAGAAGGAGCCAAACACCAATTTCTTAGGAGCACCCATGCCCCGCATGATGGCAAACTCCATGCGTCTGCCGTTGACCATCAGCCAGGACACCACAAAGCCCAACACTCCCATCAGGATAAAGAGCACTGGGAACAGGATTTGTCCCAAGGTGATGTAGCGGTTCAAGGCCTGCACCGTCTGGTTAAAGATGTGGTCATTGAGCACAACCGTAACTCGGTTGCTTCCATTGCTCCCCGGTTGGTTATATCCCTCCTGGGCCAGATATTCCCGGAACGCCTCCAGATGATAGGCAGAGTCCAAGGTAAAGCAAGCGCTGGGGAAGCTACCAGAGGGCGGAATGCTCTCCCGCTGGTCCTCGGTATCCCAGGGCGTCAAACACCAATAGCTCAGGGGTAAATAGAGATTATCCTCTCCGCCCGCCGGGTTGAAACTGCCCACAATTTTCACCGGGACTGCCCCATTCAGCATCTCACAGTTGACCGGAATCTCATCTCCCAAACTCAAGTTTTGCTCCTTCATCCAGCGCTCACTGGCCACACAGGGCCATGGCGTCTGAGACCAGTTTTCGTGATAGCTGGGATCGGCCAAGAAACTCTCGTCCCATCCATCCAACCAGGTGACGCTTGGCACCTCTCCGTAGATAAACTCCGGCGCAACTTGCAGCCCGTTGAGGAATACCATGGAGGACTGGTCCTTGATCCAGGCCTCTTTGCGGTCTGCCCCATAGTCATTGTTGGCAAATTGGGGCATCTCACCCTCCAGCCAGTAGTGATAGGTGACGTTGACTTCGATGGAAGAGAGCATCCCGGAGTTCCATATCTTCCACGGATTGGCCAAGACCAGGCCCGTGTACTGTCTCCCGTTGGTAGAGGTAAACTGACCTGTTATGGTGGTATTCTCATAGAGGGTGGCTCGCTGGTCCGCCCATCCCTGGGCAGTGGCCATCAAAAAGCCCAGGAACGCAGACAACACCAGAGAAACCACCGGCACCACCAGAGAGCGCCAACCGCCCCGGCGAGCAGAGAGATAGGCAAACCGCAGGGCCCCCTTCCCTGCCACACTGGTGGTGCTCTTAGGCACCCGCACCCGGGTTTTACCACGGCGCAGGGTGTTCTTGCGCTGTGCCTGTCCCACAAAGGCCACACACAGCACCAGGGCCACGCCAAAGACCACCACACCTGCCACCAGGCTGGGCCACAGGGGCAGTTGGTGGACCATCTCCACATCCTTCGTGATGCCCAAGGCACCATTGCTATACCGCTGATCTGCGGCATAGAAGGCCGCAGCCGCTTTCAACACCAGCTGCACCAACAATTGCATCGAGGCCGCAGAGATCACCATTCCTGCCAGCACAGCCACGCCGCACACCAGGGTGGCTCCGGACAGCAGCCACAGGCGAATTTTTCCCTTGGGCGTACCCAGAGAGGTCATCACATCCACTGCCTGCTGTTGCCGCCCCACAAAGAGGAACGCGAAGAGGAACAGCACGGCCACCACACCGATCAGAGAGGCAAAGGTGACCCCCTGAGCCGTAGACTCCATGGCCTGTAAGGGCTGAGCTGCGGCAGAATATCCCTGGTCAAACAGGGTGATGCGCACCCCATCGGGGACCAAGGCCTCCATCTGTTCCACGGCCTCTACCGCCAGATCGTTATCCAGCACAGCACGGCCCAGCTGATAGCCAAACAACGACGTCCGAGGAAACTCCTGTCCTCGGGACACCCAAACACGTCCCTCATAGGTCTCCGCCTGGTTGGCAATGCCCACTACCGTCCACGTTTGGGCCTCGCCCGTCTCCTCCAAAGCGAAGGGGTCCTGCGGGGTGGACTGCATCATGGACAGCGGGAGGCTGTCTCCCACCTTCAAATCCAGCTCCTCGGCAATGTCGTTGCTGACCACACACACGCCTTGCTCCCCCGCAGCGGGAAATCGTCCGTCCAGAAGATAGAGCATTCCCTGTTGGAAGGGCTCCAACGCCCCAATGTCATCGCTGGCGTCCACACGGATATAGTTGTTGCCCAACTCATACTTTTCCGCGTACTCAGCAAAAATTCCCTCATGGAGCACCGGGTCATCATAGCTGTCAAACGCTACCCACGGAGACGCTTCACAGCCCTCATAGAAGTCCGTCACCACCATGGCTCGGTTGGAGCTTCCGCTGTCAAAAATTTCACCGTGCAGCAGATACCGTCCATCCTTCTCCGGAACAAATCCACTGTCTCCGGGATCAATCTGGATGGCAACGCCGCTCTTTCCCTCATAGGAGTAGAGGTTCTCGCCAATAATGCCAATGTAGCCCATATCTGCCATGTACAGACCGGAGAGTTCCTCGGTCTCAGCGTTATAACTGAAATAATTTCCTTGCTCAAAGAGAAACGAGATGTCTTTGTTCACACCTCGATTCTCGTCCACCAGGGTGATTCGAGTGCCCATCGTACAATAGACATCAGGCAAATTTTCTGTATCCACCGTTTCCGTAGACAGGTCCACGAAGGGAATGTTCTCCCACATCTCACTGCCCAGCTTCACGGTGGCCGCACTGTTATTCGCATTCAGGAAAAGCAGGTAGTTGTCCGGCAAGTCATTGGAGGGCAGCACCCCCCACACCTGTTCTTGCTTGGCCACCAGATTGAACACCGCCACTACCAGTTGGTTCTCATAGGGCACGGTACTACCCCGCCGCTGGTATCCATCCGAAAGTGCCATCCCCCAGCTGGTGGTCTCCCACAACTCCACACCGGGAACCTGAGCAATATCTCCCAGATGGTTCAATGCCTCCCGGGCAGCCTCGTCTGCTACATACTCCTCCGGGTACTGGTCTCCCATGTACTCCACCACAGCAATGGAGGTGTACGTCTCCTCCATGCTCTGCAAGGTCAGGGTACAGTAGCTCCACAGGCCCAATCCCAGCCCCAACGACAAGGTCAGGACAAAAATCAGGAGGGTAAACAGCACTGTTTTCCCTTTGGAACGCACTGTGCTGAGGATTCCGTTTCGAATAATCATCTGGCATCCTCCTTCAGCCCACCACCTGACCGTCCCGCAACTCCAGGACGTCGTCAGCCTTCTGGGCCAAGGTGGGATCATGGGTGACAATGATGACACAATATCCATCTTCATGGGCGAGCGATTGCAGAATCGAGAAAATGTTCTCACCGTTTGCGGTATCCAGGTTTCCGGTGGGCTCATCGGCCAGCATGATCTTCGTCTCCATCCCCAGGGCACGGGCAATGGCCACCCGCTGCTGCTCGCCGCCGGACAGCATGGTGGGATAGCGGTCCAATACCGTGGCCGGCAGTCCCACTCGCTCAATCAAGGCTTTCGCCTTTTCCAGCGCCTCTTTGGGGCTCATCCCCCGCAGCTCCATGGGGTACATCACGTTTTCCGCCACGGTGAGCAGCGGAAACAGCCGGAAATTTTGGTAGATCACCGCCACCTTCTCCCGGCGGTACGTCTCCAACTGCATCTGACTGGTGGCCACATCGTGGCAGAGCACCTCTCCCTGGGTGGGCAAATCCAACCCGGCCATCAGTGAGAGTAGGGTGGTCTTACCACTGCCCGACTTGCCCACGATGGCGTACACCTTCCCGGCATCGAAGTCCGCCGAGATATCCCGCAGGGCCTCTACCTTCTGATACTGCGTCTGATACGTGTAGTTGACATGTTGAATGCTCAGTGCATGCACAGCAATTCCCCCTTTTCTCTCTATACACAGAGCTGATGCCTTGAAAGCAACTCGTTTTTAATATAGCACACACCAACAGGAAAGAAAAGCATCTATCTTCCCTTGCCGCTCTTCCCAGATAGCTCTATAATAAAGGACAATCAATCCTGTATGGATACAAGGAGGAAAACCATGAACGTCACCTGCTTTGGCGACTCCAATACCTACGGCTATGACCCCCGCTCCTTTCTGGGTGGACGGTATGATCCAGATCACCGTTGGGTGGATATTCTTGCTGCGGAAACCGGCTGGACTGTGTACAACTTGGGGCAAAATGGCCGAGAGATTCCCACGGCTCTCCCTTCCATTCCCTCTGACACCGATCTACTGATTCTCATGCTGGGCACCAACGACCTGCTCCAAGGCCTCAGCCCAGAAATGGCAACGGCAAAACTGGAACGTTTCGTTCAAAAAATACCGCTCCCCCCTGAACAGATACTGCTCATCGCCCCGCCGCCTATGACCCTGGGGGAATGGGTGCTCAACCAGCAGCTCATTGAGCACTCCCACACCTTTGCCCAAAACTGTGCCGCACTGGCCCAGCGACTTGGTATCCACTTTGCCAACGCTGGAGACTGGAACATTCCCCTGGCTTATGACGGCGTTCATTTTACCCAGGAAGGCCACAGAGTCTTTGCCGCCGGACTTTTGAACGTACTTTCCACACTCCCTTTCTGAAAAGGAATTGTCTTTCTCTTCAAAACACCGTATAATGGCCATAAGATACATCATAAAGGTGGGATTACAATCATGGCGAGAGTATCCACAAAAGAGAATAAAAATATTTACCACAAGACCCGGGAGGCACTGCATCTCACCCGAGAGGCAGCCAGTGAATTGCTGGAGTCCATTGCGCCGGAACGCATTGAGCGGATTGAAAACGAGCGCTGTTACCCCCATCCAGATGAAGTGCTGATTATGGCCAGGCAGTACAAGCAGCCCAACCTCTGCAACTATTACTGTGCCAATCAATGCCCCATCGGGCAGCAATATGTGCCAGAAGTAAAGGTCAAGGAGCTATCCCAGATTGTTTTGGAGATGCTGGCCTCTCTCAACTCCATGAATAAGCGGAAGGACCGTTTGATTGAGATCACCGCAGACGGTATGATCAGCGACGACGAACTGACGGATTTTATCTTCATTCAACAGGAGTTAGAGCGCATTTCTATCACGGTTGAAACCCTCCAGCTCTGGGCAGAGCAGATGCTGGCCACTGGCGCTATTGACGCCCAACAATACCACATGTGCAAGGAGCGGCTGGACAAGTCAAAGAATTAACTGGGCAAATTTTCTATTATTGGGGAAATAGACCGCTTTAATTTGCGGTATCTGTCATGGTATCCACCTCCCCCGAATGGTAGAATATCTCCGTAACCGGAGATCGCACATTCTGAGATGTCCCCCCTCTATACGTGCATGGGAGCCGGTTGTTACACCGGCTCCCATGCACCATTCTCTCATATGTTTACCCTGAGGGCCTCACAGAATTGTGAGGCCATTTTTGCAACTCCCACAAAACACAGAAAGTAGGATGAACCACCGTATGGACGACGGCATAGGCACAAAAAACACGCAACTACTCTGGATTCACTGGTCAAACCACATCATATCCTTCCACGAAGAGGCCGGATATGAGCGACTGGAATTCCCTACCTATGAGAAAAAAATGGAATATGTTTTTGGAAAGACTTCCAATGGTTTTCGCATCCAATAACAAGCCCTCTGCAAAGGCACTTGCATTCTTAAAATGTGAGTCTACCGCAACTCCTGTTGCAGTGGCCTCACGTTTCTACCTTCTGGCATGGAAGTTACTTTCATAGCATTTTCGCCTTCTGTATGCTATAATGGCCGTGAGAACGAGGACAAAAGGAGGTATCTGCCATGGCCTTGGAGAACGGGGAATGGATCATGCGTGGACTGGATTGGGACAACCCCTACCGCATCCGCAGCTGGCAGGAGCTCATAGACTGGGTGGACGAGGTGGGTTTTCTCCCCCTATTCAAAAATGAAATCGACGGGTTCTCGGTGGAAGAGCACACCTCCAACCTCTACTGGTGGAGCGGTGACCCGGAGCAAGACCCCTGGGAGTGGCGGAAGTTCATTGCCCGCAGTGGCCGTGTGGCCTACGGCAAATTTTTCGGCAAAAAGGCCGGGTTCATCTCTAAGGCCTGGTTCCCCCACTTCGCCAACTGGCGGCGGGACGGCTACGACTTTGACAGCCGCTGGGACGAGGAGCTGGCCAGCCTGCGCCAGAAACGCATGATGGACCAGTTTACTGCCCAAGAAGAGCTGTTCTCCTTTGAACTCAAACGCCTGGCTGGATTTGGCAAGGGTGGCGAGAAGAACTTCGAGGGCACAGTCACCGATCTTCAGATGTACGGATATCTGCTGATTCGGGATTTCCGTCGTCGCCTGAACAAAAAGGGTCAGCCCTACGGATGGCCTGTCTCGGTCTACACCACGCCTGAGGCTCTCTGGGGCTATGAGCATATCTCCTCCGCCTACCACCAGGAACCCAGTCAGTCCAGACAGCTGATTTATCAGCAAGTACAGAGGAATTTCCCAGCGGCCACAGAGGTCACCCTCCACGCAGTCCTGAGCTGGGAGAAATGAAGGGAGCAAACCGACTATGATACGAGATATTTGCAAAGATGAGACCTTTCTGACCCAGAAGGCAGAGCCCGCCACGGCGGAAGACCTGTCCGTAGCCGCCGACCTGCTGGAGACCCTGGAGCACCACAAGGAGGGCTGCGTGGGCATGGCCGCCAATATGATCGGCGTCAACAAGCGCATCATTGCCTTTGACAACGAGGGCACCTACATGGTCATGTTCAACCCGGAGATTGTCAAAAAGTCCGGCCCCTATGACGCCGTGGAAGGCTGTCTCTCTCTCACTGGGACCCGCCCCGCCAAGCGGTGGAGTTCCATCAAAGTGCGCTGGCAAAATGAGAAGTTCCAGGAGCGGCTGAAAACCTTCACCGGCTGGACCGCTCAGATCATCCAGCACGAAATCGACCACTGTGAGGGTATTATCATATGAAAAAGTGTAAAATCACCGTCATGCGCATCACCCAATATCCAGACCTGATGGCCCAGTACGAGAATCCCATCTCCCACGCCTGTGACATGGAAGTAGGACAGGTCTTCCTCGCCAACGGCTGGGAAAAACCAGATGGCTTTTGCCAAAGCGCCTGGGACACCCTCTCCCCCTTCGTCCTGGCCCTGAGCCATGGGGCAGAGAATTTCTATGACGGCTGGATGAAGAATCCCACGTCCGCCATGCTCTCCTGCAACGACGGCTTTCGTCCGGTGAGCTTTCTGGTGGAAGCCCTGGACGAAGACGCAGAGTGAGGAGGGATCGCCATGTTTGAAAACGAAGGAACCGTGGCCACCGAACAATGGATGAAAACTGCAATTTGCTACTATTCCCGGCACCACGGAAACACCTTGAAGGTATTGGAGGCCATGGCAGAGGAAGGCGAGGTAGACCTCATCGACGTGACTACTCGCCAGCTCGTCCGACTGGAGGAGTATGACTGTGTGGGCTTCGCCTCCGGCATCTACGGTTTTGAATTTCAAAAGGCCGTGGTGGAGTTTGCCCGTCAGTATCTGCCCCAGGGCAAGCCGGTCTTCTTCGTCTATACCTACGGCGGGGCGAAAGGCACCGGCGCAAAAGCGGTGGCGGAGATTGCCCAGGAGAAAGGCTGCCCAGTTCTAGGCGAGTTTTCCTGTAAAGGCTATGACACCTTCGGCCCCTTCAAGCTGGTGGGCGGTATCGCCAAAGGACACCCGGACACCGAGGATTTAAAGCACGCCCGCCAATTCTATCGAGCCATTCAAGAGACCTATCAGCGAGGTGAATCGGTATGAAACTCGCCATTCTCTCCGACACCCACGGCCTGCTACGGCCCCAGGTGGTGGAGCACCTGAAAACCGCAGACGCCATTCTCCACGGCGGCGACATCAACAAGCCCGCCATTGTGGAGCAGCTGCAACAGTACGCCCCCCTCTACATCGTCCGGGGGAACAACGACAAGGAGTGGGCGGAAGACATTCCCCACGACCTCACCGTCACGTTAGAGGGCATCACCTTCTTCATGGTCCACAACAAAAAAGAGGTCCCAGCGGACCTCTTAGGGGTGGATGTGGTGGTATTCGGCCATTCCCATAAATATGTGCAGGAGGAAAAGGGCAGCGTTCTCTGGCTCAACCCCGGCTCCTGCGGTCCTCGGCGGTTCCACCAGGAGATCACCATGATGATGGCGGAGATCGAAGGCGGAACCATTCAGGTAGAGAAGATCGGCATTCCACACGAAACTTTATAGGAAATATAGCCCGAAGCTTCTACCTGGGCAGAAGCTTCGGGCCTTCTATTCTCATTCCGGCATCTGCATAATAGTACTCCCACAACCACATCACCACTCACGGCAAACTCAAATCATAGCCCAGATCATCAATGCTACACAACCTATGTTTCGACGCATAATCCATAATGCGCTTGGCGTTTCCCTGCTTCCAAGTGCAAGCGATGAGAAAATCACTATGTTCCACCATATATTGATTTGCTTTCACGATAGCCATCCGTTTTGGCGTATTCGGTGGTATCGGCGGACAAAAGATTCCGTTAAATTCTGGCCACAGTTTTACCGCTCTACCGCTACTCTGGAAGGGTTCCAACTGAATGAGTACAATCTGGGGATATTGCTTCTTGGCCTCCAATAGTGCTATCCTGGCATATTTGTCAAAAGCTCCATACCCTCCCACAACAAACTCCTCCACCCCAAATCTGGTAATGTGTTTTTCGATTGCCATACGAAGCGCATACAAGATATCTTCTGGCGTATCTCTGTGCCCAATAAAAAAACATCGTCTTGTTTTCATTTTCTGCCCCTCTTTGCATAGGCAATATTGCCTATCACAGTCTATCTCTATTATAGGCAATAATAGAGATATGTAAAGAGCAAGGGGGCAGATTTTTGATTTCTTATGAGCCTCTATGGCGCACCATGAAGCAACGAGGTGCAACCACCTACACCCTGCAAGTAAAGGGCGGCATCAGCAGTTCCACCATTCGCCGCATGAAAGCCGGGGACTCTGTGTCCACCCACACTCTAGATATGCTCTGCAAGCTGCTGGATTGCACGCTGGACGATATTGTGGCATATCTCCCCGATGAAGAGGGTACACCCTGAGCATTTGAGGCGCACATACCTCAAATGCTCAGGGTGTTTTTTCGCCCTTTGTCAGAAAAACGGGCAAACATTCCAGTTTTCCTTGGTAGCTTTTTTCTCGTGAGAACGGTATACTGGACATACAAGACACGGGGAAACCAGGAGGAATACACCATGAGTTTGGGAAGCAGTTTATACCACGCCCGGAAAAAGAGCGGGCTGACTCAGGAAAATGTGGCGGAAAAGCTGGGGGTTAGCCGCCAGACCATCTCCAAATGGGAGACCAATGAGACGCTGCCCGACATTCGCCAGTCCAAGGGACTGGCTGTGCTCTACCACATGACTTTGGACGAGCTCATCGAGTACGACTTTGACGAGCAGCAGGCCCAGCAGATGATCGGCAGCGTCAGCGACGAGGCCCAGGCCCGCATTGACTGGAACAAGGTATGGAGCAAGAAATATCCGGTGTTAGCCACCTACCACAAAACGGTACGCATCAACGACTACGCCCCTGCCTTGCAAGAGATGCTCACCCAGCTGCGGGTGGACTACGGCTACAACCACACCGACGCCCTACTAGTCCTCAAAGACATTCTGGCCCGGGTCTGGAAGGGCCAGATGTAACCCCTCAGCGGCGTCCACCCTGCCGCCGACGGAAGTCCGCCTCAATGGCGTCCTTCCAGTGGGCATCCAATGGGGCACTGCACCGGACGGCGCTCACCGCCTGGCTGATAGTCTCATGGTTAAGCTGGGTACCCTGGCTGTCACAGTGATAGTTTACCGCCCGATCTGGGGCAATGCCCAATTCCCCCGCTGTTTCCACGGCATCGATGTTGGCCCCCAGAAAGAGGAACTCCCAGCCGTACTGTTCTTTTTGCCGCTCAATCATCTTTTTGACTTGCTGGGCGGAATAGCGGCGGCTGGCGTTCTCCATGCCATCGGTGGTGATGACAAAGAGGGTGTGTTCCGGCACATCCTCTGGGCGGGCATACTTGTGGATGTTTCCAATATGATGGATGGCCCCGCCCACCGCATCCAGCAGCGCGGTACACCCCCGGACATAGTATTCCTTGCGGGTGATGGGCCGGACCTCTCCCACCTTCACCCGGTCGTGGAGCACTTGAGTGCGGTCGTCAAAGAGGATGGTGGAGATAAACGCTTGGCCGGGCTCCTGTTTCTGTTTTTCCAGCATAGCATTGAAGCCGCCGATGGTGTCCCCCTCCAGTCCCTGCATGGAGCCGCTGCGGTCCAGAATGAATACCAACTCGGTCAAATTCTTTTTCATAAAAAATCCCCCTATTCTGTGTTGTGATTTTACAAACACAGAATAGGGGAATTTTCCTTCTATGTGGTCGCCTGGAAAGCGACAATTATATTCTCAACGGTGGAACAGTCTGGAACAAGGCATCTGTGTCACTTCGGCACGAGGCATGGTATCAGCCTCCCAACAGGCTCTGGTCGAAGGCGAACAGCGCCTCATTGATTTCAAAGATATTGTAGTTTTGATGGGCGATGAAATACTCCACGATGATGTCAAACTTGCTGGCGTGGGAAAAGGCAAAACCCGCTTTTTGCAGCAGTTCCCGGGCCTCGTCCAGAGGCAGCTCCAAGGCGATGGCAAAGGCCATGGCAGTGGGTTTGGAGGGCTTATAGTGAACATCCGAGCGAATCTTGGAGAACAGTTTGCGGTCAATGTTGGCCTTTTTATAGCACTGGGCGTCAGTAATGCCCCGCTCGTCAATTTTCCGCAGCAGCATCTGGGAAAAGCTCTCGTCCAGCTGGCCCAGGGCCTCGTCCAGACTGAGGGGCGCCGAGGCACACCACAGCTGGGCCTCCATGGGTTCCGCTTCCAAGGACATATCCCAGCGGCTCTGGGTATGCTCGTCCACATAGTGGTCGTCAATGTAGGCGGCGATGTTGGAAAAGAGCTTTCCGCCGATGGTGTAGGCCGCCCGGTCAAAAATCACCAGGTAGACCGTCATGTCATGGCAGAGCAAAAAGTCCCCAATGGTGTCCACCGCCACTTTGAGGGCCTGGTCTTTGGGGTAGCCGTATGCCCCGGAGGAGATAAGGGGGAAGGCCACCGTCTGGCAGCCATACTCCACCGCCAGCTCCAGAGAGGAACGGTAGGCGGAAATCAGCAGTTCCCGCTCCCCGTAATCTCCACCCCGCCAGATTGGGCCTACCGTGTGAATCACGTATTGAGCGGGCAGGCGATACCCCTTGGTGATTTTAGCCTGGCCCGTAGGACAGCCGCCCAGGGTGCGGCACTCCTCCAGCAGCTCCGGCCCGGCGGCGCGGTGGATGGCTCCGTCCACGCCACCCCCGCCCAGCAAGCTATTCTTGGCGGCGTTGACAATGGCATCCACCTTCATGGTGGTAATATCATTGCGTACCATCTGTAAGGGCATAGGGCCACCTCCTTGGCATTCTTCAAAGATCTATTTGATAGTCCTGGTCAATCAGGATGTATGGAACGCCATACTCCCGGCAAGATTCCAGGGTTTTGGCGTTGTCTCGGAGCAGAGAGTCCAGGGTACAATCCGAATCATCCATCCTGTGTTCCACAACACTGGCATACGCTTTGATCTCCTGGTAGTGGCTGCGGATATACGCTTCACTCATCACCAGACAGCGGTATTGGATTTGAGCGCAATACTGCTCTGTAAAATCCTTTGCCCAGTCGAAAGGAATATAGCAGCCCTCTACAATGAGATTCTGACCGTTTTCAAGGGCCGTTTTGATGATTTCCCGCACCACAGGCCACAGGTAGTTCGTCAGCTCCCGGTCCTCGCTCATAGGTGTCAGTGTAGTATAGCCACTGCGAATCAATCCCATTTTTAGATGGTCGATGGACAGATAGGGGTATCCGTACTTCTCCAAAAGTCTTTGGGCCAGGGCGGTTTTTCCCGTGTGGGACGCCCCCGCAATCAGAAAAACCATGTTGCTCCCTCCCCACTGTGTTGATGTTTTTTATCATAACACGAGCTGTCCCATCTGGCAATCAGCGTGAGGTCAAAAAAGAGAGAGGCTCCCCACACAGGCGAAGCCTCTCCTCCTCATTCAGCATTTTTCCAGATGAATGTTCAGGCGATAGCGGGGCAGCCAGGTCTTCTCCTCCCCGCCATAATCACAGGCGATACTCTCCCCTCGCAGCACGGACAGGGCCAAGCCAATCAGCCCCATATTGACCACGGTGTTCCAATTCCCCGCCACCAGCGGGAAGGCAGATGCACACAGGGCATACCCCAGGTTCCACGCCACGCTACAGAGGGCCTGACCACATAGAACCACCAGAACCGTCAGAATCACGGCTTTCCCCAACTGGCTTCTGTGCTTGAGGCAGCGGCACCCAATCCACGCCATCAGCCCTGCAAAGAGAAGTACAATGGCCAGAAACGGCCCCCATCCCAGTTGATAGATGATGGTGGTGAGAAAGGCGTCCGCCTCACAGCCCGGCACCATCCTCTCAAAGGGCAGAGAGCTGTTCCATGTGCCCTCCCCCAGCCACCGGGACGCACCCAACACGTCTCGGATGGTACAAGCCTGGTACCCCATCCCCATGGGGTCTTGCTCCGGGTAAAGGAACACTTGCAGCCGCTGCACACCGTAGCCGAACCCAAACAGGACCATCCACGCCACGGCGGCAAAGAGCACACCACAGGTCGCTACCAGCAACACGCCCTTCCGCTTGCCCACTCCAAACCAATCATTCCAAGCCGCCGCCAACATAAGCGCAAACCCACTGACCAGCAGGAGCAACAAGCCAAGCATGTGGGGGACTCGCATGCAAATCCACGCCAGTGGGGCACCGCCTCCTATGGCCAACACCAACCCCCACCAGCCCTTTTTACGGCAGGTATACACCCACAGCGCATACACCACCGGGTAGCACAAGGTGACATATCGGGCATAGATGGCACCCCCATGGATTCGTGGGGACAGAGCCGCCGCCACTACGCCAGCCACCAGGGCACCTCCATAGACGATTCTACCGTGGCGAGCCAGCCGGGCATCGTCCAAAAAGTAGCCCAGCAAAAGGGCCCCACACCCCAAAACGAATACCCCCTCTGTTCTCAATGGGTTGAGGTCCAGATTTGGATTCTCCCATGTGGCCGTGAGCCACAGCTGGAGAACGGTACCCAGCAAGGCCAGCAAGATGGTACCCATCAGCAGCCCCCACTGGGGTCTGGGGCGGTGGAGTCCATCCAGCTGGGCCCCGATGGCCACGGGGTCCCCCATCTCCTCCACCGCCAGCTGCTCCGGGTCTTCCTGCCCTTCCGCGGCAAAGGCATCCCGCTGGTCCTCCAGGTGCTGCCGCAACTCCTGAGTCACCACCGACCGGGCCCGCCTCCACTTGATCTGTTCTGCCACAGCCTCCAAATAGCCGTCGATGGTCTTACCCTGCCACACAACTAGCTCCCCCTTTCAGCACCTGATTCACCGCACGGGCGTATTGATTCCAAGACTCCTCTTTTTCTTGCAGGGTTCGGTGTCCCTGCTCCGTCAAGTGATAGTACCGCCTGGGCTTCCCCGCCACCGCATCCTGCTCATAGGCACAGACACAGCCCTTCTCCTCCAGGCCGTGGAGCAGCGGGTACAGGGAGCCCGCTTTTAGATGAAAGGTGTCATCCGAGCGTTTTTTCAGCTCTTCAATCATCTGATAGCCGTACATGTCCTTTTCTTCCAGCAATTTCATCACCAGCAGTCCCATACTGCCGCTGACCAAGCTCTTGTCCAGTTCCATAAGCCCCTCCTATATAGGTTATCTATATATTAGGTTATATATAGGCATTCTATATATGTCAAGGGCAAAATCGAGGCGGGCGCTGGATGCGCCCGCCTTGGTGGAACCGCAATGCTCACGCCATCTCAATGGCAACCTTGATGACTCCGTCCTGTCGATGCTCAAACAGCTGATAGGCCCCCTCAATCTGAGAAAGTGGATAAGTATGGGTAATCAGGGGCGTGGTGTCCAACTTTCCCTGGGCAATGAGCTGCAAGGTCTCCTGACAGTTGCAGCCGTCCACACCGCCGGTCTTGAAGGTCAGATTCTTCCCGTACATATCAGGAAGGGGCAACGTCTGGGGGCCGTCATAGAGAGCCACCACAGTGACCATGGCGTTGGGTCGGGCACACTCCCAGGCCATGCGGAAGGTCTCCTCGCTCCCCGCCACTTCCAGCACCACATCGGCACCCCCGTGGTCGCTGTGGGCCACCACAAAGTCGTTCAGCCCGTTGGGCGTTGTGGTCAGCACACCGGGGTGGTGTTGGCGTACAAAGGCCAGTCGGCTCTCGTCCAGGTCGCAGACAATGATGCGCTTGGGATGGTACAGGGCCACACACTGGAGGGTGCAAAGGCCGGTAGGTCCAGCGCCCAAGATGAGCACCGTGTCCTCTTCCTTGATTTCAGAAATCTGTGCAGCCCAGTAGCCCGTGGCCAGCACATCCCCCACCAATAGAGCCTGTAAGTCGGTGACGGTGTCTGGAATCTTGTCCAGGCCCTGGTCTGCATAGGGCACCCGGACATACTCCGCCTGTCCGCCGTCGATGCGGCACCCCAGGGCCCAGCCGCCATTTTGATCGGTACAGTTATTCACCCATCCGTGCTGACAGAAAAAGCAGTCCCCGCAGAAGGTCTCCACATTCACCGTCACCCGGTCCCCAGGCTTTACAGTGGTGACCGCGGAGCCCACCTGCTCCACCACCCCCACCATCTCGTGGCCCACGGTGATGCCGGGTACTGCACGGGGTACGCTGCCGTGCTTGATGTGCAGGTCACTGGTGCAGATGCTGGCCAAGGTCACCTTTACAATGGCGTCCCGGTCGTCCAGCAGCACCGGTTTTGGTTTGTCCAGCAGTTCGAATTTCCCCTGTCGGATATAGGTATAGGCGAGCATAGCACTCCCTCTTTCCTTCGATAGTATTTTTATATTGTACTCAATCCCGACACAGAAATCAAGGGACTCCCCAGTCCGTTCTATTCACTTTGACCGGAAACACATTTTTTATTGCAGAGTTTTTATGGATATGTTACAATACACTCAATATGAAGGGAGGACTACCCATGATTTGCACCCTGATGCACAAACGGCTGGCAGTGGCAGCGTTGGACCTAGACGAGGCCACCGAGTCGATTCGACATATCAACACCGTCTACACGCCGGAACACCTCCCGGTGGGCACCTGTACTCCCAGTGGAGAGGTGGACCGGGCCGCCCTGAACCAGTGGTGGACGGGCCGCTGCATCCCCACCACCCGCATTGGGATACGGGAAGCCCTGGAGGCGCTGGGACTGTCCAGCCCGCAGCTGCTGCCCCTGCGCAGCTATGGGCTGAGTCTCTCCGATCACTATTGGATTTGCCCTCAGGACGCCGGGGTCATCTGGGACACCCTCAACTTCTATGACAATCCCTTCTCCGACGACGTGGGCAGCGTGCTCTTCGGCCAGCCCAAACCCATCTCTGGGTTTGACTTCTGCTCCCCGGACAATACCACCGACGGGTATCTGAGAAAGTGCTGGAAGATCGTGGACGGCGCCCGCTGTCTCATCAAGGGCGGCAGCGCCCCCTTCCAGCAGCAGCCCTTCAACGAGGTCATCGCCACAGGCATTATGGAGCGTCTGAACATCCCCCACGTTCCGTACCGTCTGCTCTGGAGCAACGGCCAGCCCTACTCGGTGTGTACGGACTTTGTCACCCCAGACACCGAACTGGTCACCGCCTGGCAGGTGATGCAGACACAGAAAAAGAGCAACAGCCAGTCGGTGTATCAGCACTTCATCTCCTGCTGTCAAGCCCTGGGTGTAGACCACGTGGTGCCCGCTCTGGACCAGATGCTGGTGGTGGACTATCTTCTGGCCAATGAGGACCGCCACCTGAACAACTTCGGCCTGCTGCGTAACCCCGAGACGCTGGAATGGCTGGGCATGGCCCCCATCTTTGACAGCGGAACCTCCCTGGGCTATGACCGGACCGCAGAGCGGATTCCCACGGACCACGATGTGGTGTGCAAGCCCTTCAAAAACCACCACGACCAGCAGCTGAAGCTGGTCTCCTCCCTGGACTGGGTGGACTTTGAAGCGCTGTCCGACTTGGATGAGCTGGTTCGGAATACCCTGTCTGGCTCCCTGGCACAAGGCTGCGTGGGTGCTGACCGCATCGAGGCCATCGCACAGGCGGTCCGTCAGCGGGTCCAGCGGCTTCAACAGGCTGCACAGTCCCAACAGACTCCCGACCTCTCCTCCACCGCCGACGATGTGGAGCAAAACATGGCACAGAGCTACCAATAACAACGAACAAGGGCCTTGAACCGCTCCCCGTCAAGAGGACAGTGAAAAAATATAAAGTTTTCCCGGCCAG